>OLOF01000045.1_pt1 | contig 104665 bp, 92 predicted proteins | sample 1643121 | NCBI WGS metagenome assembly OLOF01 (sample SAMEA3136677, study PRJEB25190) | human gut metagenome | biome: human gut; feature: human-associated habitat; material: faeces | place: Austria | collected 2013
CGTATCCGCCTGCGCTATTCCCCGGATATGAAAGAAATCTTCATTGTGGAAGCTGGCGGGACGCTGACACCCATCCGGCTTCTCAATAAAACGGAAAACGCATTGATAAAAAGAGAAAAAGTACACTTATGTAAAGGAGACGAATGAGCATGGATTATACTGCAAGATACGGATTGGAATTCAATCCTTTCCTGAAAAACTCAAAGGAAGTCCTCGTAGAAACACAGGAGTACAAGGAGGTTCTGTTCCGGCTGGACTACCTGCTTACCACAAAAGGTTTCGGGCTCCTCACCGGAAGCGCCGGAAGGGGAAAGACCACCGCAGTCAGGAACTGGGCTTCGGGACTGAACACTTCCCTTTATAAAGTGATGTATTCCAGTCTTTCCACCCTGACCGTAAATGATTTTTACCGGAACCTTGCCACTGAGCTCGGAGCCCAGCCTGCATTCCGCAAGACCGATAACTTCAAGATCATCCAGGATGAGATCAACCGTCTCGTACTTGAAAAACGACAGACGCCTGTCATTATCATAGATGAAGCGAACTATATCGGAAACGCAGTGCTCAATGACTTAAAAATGCTGTTCAACTTTGAAATGGATTCCAAAGACCGGGCAGTTGTTCTTCTTTCTGGTCTGCCACAGCTCAACAGCACCCTGCGCCTGAGCATCCACGAACCTTTCCGCCAGAGGATTGTCATGAATTATAACCTGGAAGGTATGACAAAAGCAGAAGGACATTCCTATGTTACTGCCAAGCTGAATGGCGCAGGATGCACACAAACGGTATTCGAAGAGAATGCACTGGAAGCGATCCTCAATGCAGCGAATGGAACTCCACGTATGATCAACAAGCTGTGTAATGCAAGTCTGCTGGTTGGAAACAGTTCAAATTTAAATATCATAACCGCCGATGCCGTCATGCAGGCAATCAATGACTGCGAGCTCGGATAACTTCAGAAACCATCATGTAAAATAATCTGCATGATGGTTTTTTACATAAAACAGTGTGCCGGAATCGTCCAAAACTATGTGATTGATACCGTTGTCAGGCACTATAAAAGACCTGTTTTAATGTGACGGAAGAGGCAGTGTTTAATTTGCTGGATAACAGTAGGATTTCGTTTCTGGAAATCTTTCATATATTCGTCCAAAACTTTTACAGCCAGCTCTCCTTCTTCAGTTCCTACACCCATATCTTTGCTGTTTCCTATCTGAAAAATCACTTCATGAAACAGCTTTTCCTGTTTTCCCTGACGTATTTTTTCGTAATAATCTGTAATCTTCCGGTCATTTCTTTTTCCCTCATTGTATCGTTCCACTGCCTGATCAAATAATTCGTGATAGACTGTTTTCAGATTTTCATCACAATACTTAATGTTCAGATGAACTCTTTCCCGGTCAACATTTTCCGCAACAAAGGCACGTCTGTTATGTGCCAGGGAGCCAGCTCCAATCATCCCACTTATTGTTCTTTTCATTGCCATTTTCTCTCACCTCCCATTCTTAAATCAGTGCCAGATATGGCACATAATTTTTATTTACGCCAGTTATGGCGATTATAAGAAATCTTCGCCGGATACGGCGGTTTTGTTACTTTTGTCAAAAGTAACGCAAAAGCACTTTCGACAGCCGTACCGTCCATCAAAAGTACCCTTGCGCCCTGCGGGGCTATTTACTCCGGTATCCTTGCCTGCACATATTCCAGATTTCCACAATACGGTGTCCCCACCAGATACCATTCCCTTGCCAGGTTCATCTCCATTCTGGTCTGCACCCATTTGTCATCCACTAATACTTCCAGACCTTCTCCACAGTGAAATCCTGTATCAATCCATAAGTCCGATGACAATAATCCATATCTTCCATTGCTGCTGTTATATCCTAATCTTCCCTGTTTCATCAGTTTCTTCTCCTCTCCTGTCTGTAAACGGAATTTGTAAACACGGTTCAAAAGATTTTAAAAGTTAACTTTTCCATTCTTTTTACAAAGTCTCGTTTACATTGTTTACAGTTGTTTTTACTCAAATGGTATCTCCAGTTGTTCCGGCACTTTCATAAATCCATCCTTGTCTTTTTTCTCAGTACCTTCTATTCGTTTCCATGACCGCTGGATACCATATTCCTTTCCGAAACGGTGAGTTCCGTGTGCTTTCCATCCTTCAATTGCATTGTTCATAATATTTGCAATCTCTTTACTTTCCCACTGCTTCATTTCACCTGTCCGGTGAAGTGCATCATCAAACAAAAGTTTTGTACATGCATAATCGTCTTCATAGTCATCAAGAAATGCCTGGATAATTCCTGCATTTGTATCTTCCGGCATGAATTCTTTCTGCAACTTCTTCGCTTCTTCCTCGATTTCTTTTGTAAAACTGAGGTATACATCTCCCTGTTGATAAAGCACCATAGCCTCTGCCCATGCCTGTACAATATAAGCTCTGCTCTCTTCTTCATCGTCCATAATATGAACTTCTGCTTTTGTTACATCCGTCATAACCGGGGCAAATCTTCGGTTTCCGGTTCTGTCTAATGGAAGAAAATTCAAATCATTCGATGTTCCGCAGAACACACACTGTCGTGGTCTGTCCTCCGGGTGAACCTCATAAGGAACTTTGTAAGTTTCTTTCTGTCTGCTGAGAAATGATTTAATCTGTTCAATATTCTTTGCAGTCACAGTTGCTTTCATCTCTCCCATCTCTATGATCCAGTGGTTCTGTAATTTCCGGTAAATATTTTCATCATCCAGGTGATCCAGATTGTCACTGAACCAGTCGTCCTTTATCGCCAGATATTTGAAAAAAGTAGATTTTCCGGCTCCCTGACTTCCTACCAGACAGAGCATAATATCATATTTTATTCCCGGTTCATATATCCTGGATATTGCCGCCAGCATGTGCATTTTCATCACACCGGTTGTATAATTGTTCTTTTCAGCTCCCAGAAATCGTGGCAACAAATTCTCAATACGTGAAACACCGTCCCATACCAGACTCTCCAGATAATCTCTGATCGGATGATATTTATTTTCATTGGAAACAATATCTACTGCCGCTTTTATTACCCGTTCACTTGTAATCTCATAGTTTTCTTCCAGATACATTTTCAGGTTATAATCATCTGTATCCGTCTCCGTAAGGCTGTTGTTTCTTCGTTCCCACGGTACTTCTTTTACAATATCTATCCTTCCGGAAAGCTCATTTCTCCGGATTGCTTTTTTCAACACCGGATCATTTTGCAGCACTGTCACACAATTTCGGATTGTCTGTCTGGTTCTGCCTTTATCTGTATGAGCCAGCATTTCATTAACATCCTCGACTGTAAGCATTTCCTCGTCCACAATATTCTCTAATTTCATCAAGGACTTCTCGCTGATATTTGTTAACTCTTTCTTCAATTCGTTCAACCTCCCTTCTTTTCACTTTGAAAAAATCTATAATTTCTTCTCCGGTTCCAAACATCAGCACATCCAGATAGTCATTTATTCTTCTTTCATTTGCCAATGCCTCCGTAAATAATTCGTGCCATTCTTCTTCTGGGTTTGGTTTATAAAATTCTTTCCAGAACTGAATCCACCTCAGATATCGGATCAGCACATCTGTCGCATCGTTTAGCCACTGCTCTAATTTTTCTCTGATCAATACAACTTTAGGCTTTTGTGTTTTCAGGGGAGCCCTGTTTCCAATTCTTCTACGCTTTCCCTTATCTTCGATATGAATATCCAATCTGAAATCTTCGATAAGCCTTTTTGCTGCTTCATACTGCGATAGTCCAAATAGTCTCGCCGTAAAATCAATCGCATCCCCACCCGCTCCACATCCAAAGCAATGATACATTTTATCCGCTTTCATGCTCGGATGCCTGTCACTGTGAAACGGGCAGCAAGCCATTCCGTTATTTTTTACTTTTATCCCGTAATGCTCTGCAGCCTGCCTGGCTGTTACGCACTCTTTTACCTGTTCAAATATTGTCATATCCACCTCTTGCCCTTCCGGGCAAGTCTCTGATAAACAGATATTCGGGAATTGTTGTATCGTTCAATTCGTGATATACTGAATCTGCCAAGATGATATATCAGTGAATCTGATTATCAGAGAACTTGCTCAGATATTTTGTCTGGGCTTTTTCTTTTTTTCTGTCAGTAGCCATGGTTCCACTCCTTATACGAATCTCCTTGTAGGAATAATAATAATTTCAAATTTGCTTCCGTCCTCTAATTCAAGAAGAATCACATAATCTGAATCTCGATCTGGTAAAATGGAACTTATCTTCAACTTCTTACTGTAGTTAATTGCATCAAATATTTTTCTGACTACTTTCTTTGTTTTCATTTACTTCTTCCTCCGTATTAACGTTTGTTGTCCAACATCTCAGCTACCTTTTTTTGCTGTGACGGATACAGGTGACCATACGTATTTAATGTCATCTGAATATCTTTGTGCCCCAGCCTTTCCTTGATAATCAGCGGTTCCACACCCTGATAAATCAGATAGGCAACATGACTGTGCCGGATATCATGCACTCTGATTTGCTTCACACCGCTCTGCTTTTCATATCTCTTGAGTCGTTTCTGCAGTGTTCTTGCCACGATTGGAAATAATCTCTGGTTTTCCGGAAATCCATAGCGTTTCTTCACATATTCCTGAACTTCTTCTTTCAGAAAATTAGGAATGTCAATGGTGCGGACTGAATTTTCCGTTTTGGGAGTATCGATCACATCTCGCTTCTGAATCCGGTTATAAGTCTTGTTGATATGCAGCCTGTTCCCACTCATATCAAAGTCCGAAAGACTCAGTGCCAGAAGTTCCCCTTCTCTTATACCGGTCCAGAACAAAATTTCAAATATCAGATAATCCTCACTTTCCGGATCAATCACCGTAATAAAACATTCATATTCTTCTTTTGTCCAGAATTCCAGCTTGTCTGCGTCCGATTTTCCCATACGCTTTACTTTCTTACATGGATTTTCTTTCAGATTGTAAATTTTCTGTGCATGATTGAACAATGCATTCAACTGGTTCTGAATCATTCTCTCATAAGTCTTGCTGTAACCTTTTTCCTGAATGGTATTCTGCCACTGGATAACATCTGCCGGTGTGATCTCATTCATTTTTCTTGTTCCAAAATACGGAACAATGTGCTTGTTCATCATGTGCTGCTTATTCCGGATTGAATTTTCTTTCAGTTCTTTTCTCTTGTCTTCAAAATAAACTTCGATGAAACTTCCCATTTCCATTTTCATATCCGCTGCAGTCTTTCTTATGAATTCCTTTTCATAATTCAATGCTTCTTTCTTCGTCTTGAACCCTCTTTTCAGCTTCTGCGTTTTCTTTCCTGTCCAGTCAATATAACGGAAGCTCACATACCAGGTTCCCTGTGTTTTGTCCTTGTAAGCTGACATCTAAAAACCTCCTTCATACTGCTCTCTGAGAGCATCCATAAAATTTTGTTTCCCAGTAGGGACGTGGAATCTTTCCACGAACTGCCACATATCCTTCCTTTGCAAGTTCATCATTGAGCTGTTTCAGAATGGAATATGCCTTACTGCGTTTCACACCTAATTCTTCCATGACATCATCAACGGTCATCATATAATTAGTTCTCATAGCGTCCTCCTTTTCAGTCACTTTTGTGACTCTTTTGATGTTTTCTATCATAATTCACTTTTGTGACTTTGTCAATAACCTTTTGCGAATTTAATTTTTATATTCCAAAGTGTTTTATAATCCGCTCTGAAAAAACAACCTCTTTCATACCATTCACTTTTGTGCTAGAATAGAAGCACAAATATAATTAAGGAGGCAGCCATAATGGTAGGTAAAAAAATCCGGGCATACCGGGAATTCAGAGGCTACAGTCAGATACAATTAGCCGAGCTGTCCGGTATTAATGTTGGTACGATAAGAAAATATGAACTGGGAATCCGGAATCCAAAACCGGATCAGCTAGAAAAGATTGCAACAGCACTGGGATTAAATGTCAGTGTTTTTCTTGATTTCAATATTGAAACAGTTGGAGATGTACTCTCCATCCTGTTTGCAATCGATGACTCTGTAAATCTTTCTCTCTCAGAGGCCTCAGATCAGAAGATTACAATGACATTTGACAATTCTACAATGCAGGATTTCTTTAAGAAATGGTGTCAGTTTAAAAATGTCTATGAAAAGGAAAAAGCTGAAATATTAGCTATTGAAGATGAAAACAAAAGACAGGAAGAACTGGATAAACTGAACGCTACCCAGGAAGAATGGAAATTGCGTGCTATGGGAACTACGATAGGGTGTCATACCGTAATCAAAAAGGGAACCGAAGGAAATGAGATTAAAACATATGATCTGACTTAATTTTATGCAGAACAAAGCGGACAAGTCCGCTTCAAACTCCCTGAATCCCTCAGTCTTTGAGGGACTTGTTACGCTTTGCGCGCCAGATGCAGTCTGCTTTAGCAGACATATTCCACATGCATCTGGTCGCATCCTCGCGGAGCGTTTTTGCTTTATTGGAACATTACGGAGTAATTTCCTATAAAGCAAAAAAGGACAATTTATCTGAATTTCAGATAAGCTGTCCCTTTTCTATCTACATGTTTTATATTTTTGCTATAATACTTTCGCAAGAAAACTTTTTGTTCTCTCATGTTCCGGCTGTTCAAACAGCTCTTTCGGCGGTCTGTCTTCCACAATCGTTCCATGATCCATAAATATAACACGGTTACTTACATTTTTGGCAAATCCCATCTCATGCGTTACAACAATCATTGTCATTCCCTCTTTTGCAAGAGAACGCATAACTTCCAACACTTCTCCTACCATTTCCGGATCCAAAGCAGAGGTTGGCTCATCAAATAATATCACTTCCGGATTCATTGCCAATGCACGCGCAATTGCCACGCGCTGTTTCTGTCCACCAGATAATTTATTCGGATAGGTATCCGCCTTATCCTCCAGTCCTACCCTTTTCAAAAGCTCTACTGCTTTTTTATCCGCTTCCTCTTTTGTCCATTTCTGGAGACGTACTGGTGCAAGCTTGATATTTTCTTTCACTGTCATGTTCGGAAATAAATTAAAATGCTGAAATACCATGCCAAGATTCGCCCGAAACGCATCTAAATCTAACCCTAGTTTCAATATATCCTTTCCGTTAATAAGAATCTCTCCTGCATCAGGCTGTTCCAGTAAATTAATACACCTCAAAAATGTAGATTTTCCGGAGCCAGAAGGTCCAATGACACAAACACATTCGCCTCTTGTTATTTCAATATTTACACCGTTTAATACATGGTTATTTCCGAACGATTTTTCCAAATTATGAATCTTAATCACTTTCCTTCAGCCTCCTCTCAAATTTTCCAAGCAGAATCGACAATACTTTTACAATCAGATAATACACGATACCTGCTGCCAATAAAGGGATAAACATCTGATAAGTACGTGATGATACATAACTTGCCGCTTTTGTAAGATCAACAATTCCCACATAACCCAAAATGGATGTTTCTTTGATCAACTGGATAAATTCATTTCCCATGGCAGGAAGAATATTTTTTACTGCCTGCGGAATCACAACAAAACGCATTGTATCATTATAACTAAGACCCAGGGAACGTCCCGCCTCAGACTGTCCTTTATCTATTGCCTGAATGCCACCGCGAATCACTTCAGAAACATAAGCACCACTGTTAATTCCAAAACTTACCACTGCAGCAATATATCCCAAACGACTATGGAAAACTGCAAAATATACAATCATCAGCTGTAGTACTGATGGCGTTCCTCGAATCACATCTACATAGAAAGCCGCAACAGAAGAAGCAAGCGTTCTTTTTCCTCTATTGTCGGCATTGATACGTATAATTGCAACCAGTAATCCAAGAATCACACCTATCAATACGGAAAGCAACGATACGATTAATGTCGTACCAAGACCATTTGCATAGTATTTCCATCGATTATCCTGTACAAAAATAAACTTCAGAGTTCCGATAAAGCCATCCTCTTCCTGTGTAGCAATGATCTGTTCGCTCTTTTCTCCTGAAAAATACTTTGCATACAAAGTATCATAGGTTCCATTTTCTTTTACCTTGGCAAGACCATCATTAATCAACTCTGTTATTTCGGTGTTACCTTTTTCAATACAAAATACAGTATCTTCTTCGGTTCCCTTCACCGGGACTGCTTCAATCCCATCGGTCTGTTTGCAAAAAATCTCTGCGATGATCGTATCAATGATCACAGCATCTGCGCCTTTATTCTTTAGTTCCATAATTGCACTGGAGGCATTTTTAAAACGCTTTACTGTCGCATCCTCTACTACACCATAGTCTGTATTTTCACCCGATGCGATCATATCACTTTGGGATCCTTCCAATACAGCAATCGTCCTTCCTTTTATGTCTGAAAAATCAGTATATTTCTCATCTGTCCTATATACAAGGCTCTGGGATCCCGAATAGTATACATCTGAAAAATCTACGCTCTTTGCTCTTTCTTCCGTAGGTGCAATTGAAGCCGCGATCGCCTCAATATCTCCTGCTTCAATAGACCCAAGCAATGAATCAAAAGGTAGATCTACCCACTTCACTTCAAATCCAGCCTCTTTGGCAATAGCATTCATCAGTTCAATATCAAATCCTGTAAGATTTCCGTTGCTGTCAAGATACTCAAATGGTGCATATTCTGCATTTGTTCCGATTGCAACCATTCTCTTTTCGTCTGCATAAGCATGCATCGGTATTTGAATTATGATGATCATCATCAAGAAACATACAATTACTCTGTGCAGCCAGTATTTCCTGTCCATCTTCATGGCACTCCTCCTACCTGTATCTTTCGTTATTTATGAAATGTACCATATCATATTATAACGTTATATTCAATCGTTTTATGCTTTACTGTTTTAATTTTGTATAATTTTAACAATTTAACGCACAAACTTTTGTCAGAATACACACATTACTCTTTCCATCCTATTTCGAAATTCATTATGATTCTTCGTTATTCCTAATTATGAACGCTACTGCTTCCGCAAGCTTTTGATGTCCCGCTTCCGTAAAATGGATTCCATCACAGCCAATACACTCTGCCCCAAGCACCTCGCGTGCGCTCAAAAATTCTGCATGATGAAGCGCGGCAATGCTCCTATATTCTTCTGTCAGCCCGCCTGCCTTTTGTGCAGACTCTGCGGTAAATTCTATCCAGTCTTTTTTGGGATATAAATCTGCTGGTGCAATAACTATTCTTTCAGGAGTCTGCCATTTCCGTCGGCAGCTTTCCTCCATCTTCAGTAATACTTCATCCAATCCATATCCAATCTCTACAGTATTCACTCCATAGCGTGTCTTTGTATCATTTGTTCCTAACATAACAATGATATAATCCAAAGGAAATTGTGAGATCAAACATGGATACAGATAATCCAAGGCAGCTGTTCCCGGTTCAATTTTATCTGTAAATGCAGTTGTCCTTCCATTCATTCCTTCTTCGATCACTTCATAGTTTTCCCCAAGCATCTGTGCAAGCTTTCCCGTCCAGCGCACATTTTTTTCATATCGTTCCCCACTGCCTGGTATATATCCCCAGGTATTTGAATCTCCAATACAAAGTATTCTTTTTCCCATTCCGATCATTCCTTCTTCGATAATCCAACTATTTTAATATCATTCTTTGTGTAGCTTTTCTTATTGTTATGCTCCACAGCTATCTGTGAATATAACATTCACGGCTTTTATGAGCACTTTCTCTTAAACCGTTTTATATGTTAATACGTATTATGATATAATCTATCATATTATAACGTTATATTAGATACGATCGATTCTTATTTTTTACCTTTATGCAGTTTTTCCAATTTGATGTGTTAAATTTTGTTTAATGCTACAATTTATTCTCCAAAAATCTCCACATATACTCTTCGTGTCTGAGGTCCGTCAAATTCTACAAGATAAATATCCTGTGCACCACCACAGACTATTTTTCCATTAACCACCGGGAACATACAATGATTTCCACATAGCAGACTCTTGATATGACCTGTCGAATTATTTCCTGTTGCACCATAGCTTGGCAGGAAATGGGCATGCATATAATCGGCTTCGAGAGGAACAATTCTTGTAAGGGTATCTGCAATATCCCTTTCTACACAAGGGAGTCCTTCATTCACCATAATTCCGGTTGTTGTATGGGCTGTAAGGACGAGAACCGCTCCGTTTTTTACCGGACTATTTTTAACAATCTCATGTACCTCTTCTGTAATCATATGGAATTCTTCCGGTTTATGGCTCATCCATTCAATTGTATGTAAATCTACCATTCTTCCGTCTCCTCTCCTAAAAAGCGCAATGCATTTTTATAATAGATTCCTTCACGTGCGTAATCTCTCATTGGTATTTTTTCCAGTGCACGAAGAATTTTAAACTGCCGGAACCTCGGACCATTTGACGCAAACATAATCTGTCTGTATAATGCCCGGTCTACCCATAGCGGTCCCATATCCACTGTAAAAAGTCTTGCTATTGACTCCTCCGGAGAATCCAGGTAGAGCACAGAAGTGTCTGTATACACATTTGGATATTTAATCATCAGCATAACCATTTCCCTTACAAATGGCCACGCAAAATGAGCCAGGCACATACGCAGCTGCGGGTATCTGATTGCTACCCGTTCAAACTTCAGCGGATACGCATATTCTGTAATCGTATTAGGCTCCCAGCTTAACCCTGCATGAAATATGATTGGTCTGTTATATCTGATACATAGTTCATAAATTGGATTCATAATTGGATCATCCGGAAAAAACTTCTGTTTTGCAGGATTTAATTTTAATCCTTTCAGTTCAAGATCCCTAAATGCATGCTCAAGAACTTCCAGTGCATCCTCCCGGTGCGGGTCAACACTCGCAAATCCGATAAAGCGTTCCGGATGGTCTTTTACAAGCACGGCGATCTGATCATTTGTCACAATCTGTCCACCTTCTGTTGTTGTAACGTCTAAAGGCAGCAGCGCCGCTTTGTCCACATGGGCGTAATCCATCTCTGCAAACATTTCATCATATCCGTATGGAGACTGTTTAAATACTCCAAATGCATTTTTCCTGAATTCCAATTCTTCTTTGTCTTTACAGACTGCCTCATAAAAAATTGGATGAATGTGCATATCTATAATCATTGTACATATTCTCCTTTTTGATTTTAATATGGTTCAAATTTTGTAATTACTTCTGAGCTTATCTTTGCTCCAAATTCCTGACATTTGGGGATTTCCCATCCATTCATAATTCCATAGGTAAATCCTGCTATGTATGAATCACCTGCACCAACTGTGTTCACTACTTTCACCGGAACAATTCCATAATGGTAGTATCTTTCGCCATCATAACTTAGACTTCCATTTTCTCCAAGCGTAGCTGTTACAATTTTCGCCCCGAATGACTGGATTCTTTTTATATGTTCCCGAATGTAGTCATCTTCTTTTTCATAAGAAAGAAATGCATAGTCTACATTTTTAAAGTTCTCGTCCGTGTTATACTCCGGATTTCCACTGAAAATCGAAAAATCCATCACTACTTTCACTCCTGCTGCGCGAAGCTCTGGGAGGTCCTTTAATATATTTCCAAAAAGATCTGTGTGAAGATAATCAAATGTTTTTATGTACTCTTTATCCTCCTCCGTCAATGCAAAATCTTTCATGACACCTTCCACCTCTTCAAGATGTACGCGGTCAACCCCATTGATCAGATCCATTTTCATCTGGCATGTATTTCCTTCTTTTTCATGTAAATGTGAGATCTCTATTCCTTCCTGCTGCAGCATTTTGCGCATTGTTTTTCCATATTCATCTGTTCCGGTTACGCTGACCACGCTGACTGAAATTCCCAGTCTCTGAAGATGTACTCCCCAGTCTACCCCATTTCCGGTCGGATAACATCTATTTAATTTTTCATAAACATCCATACAAGAAAAACCTGCTGCAACCGCACGTACTTTTTTTTCGCCCATATTTTCCTCCTTCTCACTGTACAGCCCCTGTATTTCTCCGCAACACTGTCCCTGACGGAGCTGCCGGGGTATTATTTCCATTTCCTAGAAATCAAAAAAGCAGATGCTCGTAAAGCTATTATGAAAGAATTTTCCAGAAACAACAGAACACTTCTGTCATCAGCCCCTGCTGTTTCTGAATCATCCCAAACAATAAAACATCCGCAGAACGCACTTTTTATTGTCCCACTGTGTTTTACAGCTCAAAATATCTCACAGACATCTGCCTATTCATATTTTTTACCATATCCAAAAGCACCATTCATTCCACATACTTTGGAAGCAAATTCAGCTGCTGCTGCCAGACTTTCTCTGATTGCAGTTTCTCCTGTAATTCCCTTTTTCAGGTGATCTGTATAAGCAACCATAAACGATGTGATCAGAGAATCTCCTGCACCCATGGTGTCAACAACTTCCTTGATCGGTACCGCTTTCTGCACATAATATTCCTGTCCATCATATAAAATACAGCCATCTGCACCTCTGGATGCAACAGCAAGCTTTGGTCCATAGGAAACAATCTTTTTCAGATGTTCTCTGGCTTCTTCATCTGTTCCGTCAAAAGAGCAGAATGCATAATCAACAGTTGGTGCTACTTCTGCATAATAGGAATCCTCTGAGTCATCTGAAAAATCAAATGAAATCGGCACACCCGCTTCACGGATTTTTGGAAGTTCTTTCTCCATAAAACAATAATTTCCAGAATGTACAAAATCAAACTGTCTGATATACTCAAGATCAAATCGGTCTAATACATATGGTGTTTTTCCACGGATACCACCTTCATTAGATCCTAAGAACACTCTGTCTCCATCAACCAAAGTTGCTCGCGCACAACCATTTTCTCCTTCTAACTGTTTGCACTTTACTGTCTCAATCCCAATATCATCTAAAGCATACATAACATGTTCTGCTTCAGCATCATTGCCGAAATATCCCATATATGCACTTCTTTTTGCACCAAACATTTTGGCATATACTGCAAAATTTACACAGTTTCCACCCGGATACATTGTTTTAATATGCTCATATTTATCTACAACATTATCACCAAAACCTAATGCGCTTACATCATACATTTTCTCATTCTCCTTTTCGCCTGCCCATAAATTTCAGGTCATTGCGAAATTCCCATTTTCTGATCTCTTATTGCATTTTAGAATTCCGCAATGATCTGTCTCTGTGATTAATATTCAACAACACCCATGTATCTTCTCATGTCAGTTGGATGACATCTCTTATCCTGAAGAGCATTTCTGTATGCAACACTCATTGCATAAAATACCATTGCATTAAAGTACTCTACGCAGCTGTCGTCAATTGCGTCAAGTCCAAGGTCATTTGCATCGATCACTTCATATTTCTTTGCATATTTGTTCAGGAATACTTCTGCTCTTTCATCCATAACGCGGTTTCTTCCGCGGCTCTTTAATAAAATATAAAGATGATCTTCATCTGTTACTTCAAATGGTCCATGGAAGTATTCTGCTGAATTTAAGTAGCAGCAATCCATCCACTGCATCTCCTGAAGTGAGCAAATAGCAAATCCATATGCAGATGCATAAGCTGCTCCTGAACCCATGATATATAAGAACGGTTCTTTTGCATATTTTTCAGCAAAAAGCCATGTTCTGTTTTTTACGCTCTTGACAGCAGCTCTTACGATACCATCTGCTTTTTCAAGTCCGTCTGCCACTGCATCGTATAATTTATAGTCTGGCTCCTGAGCTTTCATTAACTCATTCAAAATGTTTAATACAATACCCTGTGGTTTATCCTTTTCATTTGTATCATCTTCCCAGGAATATACAATTGGATTTAATGAACTGTCATCACAGGCTGATCCAGGTGTATGTGTCATTGCTACAACTGCTGCGCCAAGATCTTTTGCTAAATGTGCTGCTTCTACAGTCTCTTTTGTATTTCCACCATGAGAGCAGATAAATACAAGACTTGTTTTTCCAAGGTGTGTCGGAGGTGTTACAACAAATTCTTTACTTGTGATCCAGTCAGCATGCATTGTCTTGGATTCGGTACGTACGAAATAATATCCTGGATAAAGATCTACCAAAGATCCTCCGCATGCTACAAAATATACATCTTCGATTTTTTCTCTTCCGTTTAAAATTTGGGTTACTAATTCTTTCATTGTCTTATTCTCCTTCTATTATAAAAATTTTATGTTTAAAGCATTGCTGAAATAGTACAGAATACCAATGCCATTGCTGTTACTAAAATAAAGAACTTCCAAATTGTCTTCCACCACTGACCAAAGGTAATCTTACATACAGCAAGTCCTGCAACGGTCATGCCTGCTGTCGGGCTTAACATATTGGTCAGCTGATTTGCAAATTGAAGTACTGTTACACTTGCTTCCGGATTCACACCCTGTAAATCACATAATGGAGCCATAATTGGCATAGTCAAGGATGCCAGTGCAGAAGATGACGGAACAAGGAGTGACAATAATGACTGAACCAGATACATTACTGCAACAAATGCTGCGCTTCCTACACCTGCAAGTGCTCCTGATAAATAATTCAGGATCGTATCAATGATCATTCCGTTTTCTGCAACAACCAGAATACCTCGGCATACACCAATTACAACTGCTGCAAACGCAAGATCTTTTACACCGATCACGAACTGTTCTGCGATCTCTTTCTCAGAAAGTCCGCCAACAATACCCATTAAAATACCCATTGCAAGGAACACACCGGAAATCTCATCCATATACCATCCATGTGTAAGAATACCATACACGATAATTCCCATTCCTACTGCAAATACAAGTAGTACCAATTTATCTCTTAAAGTAAATCCTGTATCCTTTTCATCCATCATAAATTCCTGTTTTTTCAGAAGGTCATCCTGATAAGTGATGGATCCGGTTGGATTCTTCTTTACTTTCATTGCATATCGCATAACATAAGCGATGGTAACAGTCATCATAATTGCCCACCAGATATATCTGTATACAAGCTGTGGGTTACCATGGATTCCGGCAACGCCCTGTGCGATCAGAACATTGAACGGGTTCGTTGTAGATGCTGCATATCCAATCTGTGGTCCTAAGAATACGATCATGAAGGTTGTCATGGAGTCATATCCCATTGCAAAGAAAATAGGGATCAACATAACATAGAATGGAATAACCTCTTCTGACATACCAAATGTCGTTCCACCAATTCCTAACAAAATCATCAGAATCGGAATCAATAAAACTTCTTTTCCTTTTAATCTTAAAATAACCTTCCGGATTCCACGATTCATTGCATTTGTCTTTGTTAAAATCTGGAATGTACCACCAATCAGTAAAACGAATGCAACAACATCTGCAGCTGCCTGAATACCTCTTGTAGGTGCCATTAAAACTTCATGCAGTCCTTGTATTAAATCTCCGGATTCCGTCACTTTATCTATCACATGATAGGTTCCGGCTACAGCAACCTCACGTTCTCCTGCTGCTGTATCTACTAATTGTCTGTCAAACTGTCCACTTGGCAAAATCCATGTCAAGATTGCAAATGCTATAATCAATATAAATGCCAGCGTATATACATGCGGCAGTTGAAGTTTAAATTTTTTCTTATTTTCCATTTTCAAATCCCCCGTAATCAGCCTATTAAGTAAGGCTTATAAGCTTCCATATTCCGTTTGTCATGTGATGCCGGATCTTCAAAATAATCAAAATCTGTAATTTCCTGACCGAAGTATCCCTTGTATCCTCGTCTGACAACCGTATCGATCCATTCTCCAAGTGGATGATTGCCATCTCCCCAGATCAGATGTCCGTATGGATTTCCATCTATGAAATGCATATGAATAATCTCATCTCCAAATGTATCAAACCATTCGTCAATTGTCTCTCCGGCGACCCCCATTGCTGTTGTATCAATCATTACCTTCAAATTAGGATGATTCACTTCATCGTGCATCCTTTTCGCATCTGCAAGCGTTACAACAAGTTGGGACTCCTGTGGTCTTAATGATTCCATCGCCAGATTAATATTGTGTTTTGCCGCCTCATCTGCCAGTCTTGAAAGCATCTCTCTTGAACGCTTCCATGCTTCTTCACGGTCTTCATTCCAATAACCCCAACCGGAATTAATTGCCATTGTTTCTACGCCAAGTTCTTCTCCAGCCTTCAATGCATTGGCAAAATATGCAAAGCTTTTTTCATAAAGCTCCGGCTCCTGGGCTGCGAACTGATATTGATAAGTACAGTTTTCCGGTGTCAGGATTTTCACCTGCATTCCTCTTGACTCTACTTCATGCCGGACTTTTGCACAATCTGAGTAAGACATACTGTCCAAAAAGAAATGCGGTGCACCGGCCCATAACTCAATCGTCTTCACACCAAGCTTTTGCTGTGCATCCAGAAAATACGGGAGTGAATAATATAAATAATGAATGTTCATTCCTGCAATTCTGTCTCTGTTGATCTGTGCCATGTTTCTTCTCCTTTCTATCATCATAATTTTTTATTATTCTTTTGTATATACCAGTTTTCCATTTACCATTGTCATGAAAACTTTTACATCTCTCATCTCGCTCATCGGTACTTCAAAGACATTCCGATCAAGAACTGCTATATCTGCCAGTTTTCCTGCTTCTAACGTTCCAAGCTTATCTTCCATTCCTATGTTATAAGCTCCACCATACGTCCATGCTTTTAACATTTCAGCGATTGTAATCGTGTTCTGTACATTGTACTGTTCTTTTCCATCTGGGAAATATCCACCACAACCATGGAAAATTGCTTCCGGAATGTCTGTGATCATCAGTGGCAGGTCCGTTGCTCCTGATAATGTCATTCCTCCATCAAGCATACCTCTTCGATTCCAGAAATACTTGCCTCTCTCTGTTCCGATCGTCTCTTCAATCGATTTTTTCACGTCATCCGCTGGATCCAATGACATAATCTGGAAATAGATTTCTCCAGTCACTCCAATTTCACCCATCTTTTTCAAATCCGCCGGATTAGAAAATTCCATATCTGTCACAGCATGACGGTTCACAAGCTTTCCATCTTTCTTCTGACATTTATCGAAAATATCCGCCACTTTATGTACTGCTCCATCCCCCTGTGCATGCAGGGAATAACGGAATCCATTTTCATCAGCAAGCTTCACTTCTTTTTCAATCATCGGATAATCAACCTTGATACTGCAATGCATATTCGTTCCTTCATAAGGTTCTAACAGATCACCCTTTGTACTTGCCACCGTTCCGTCTGTCATTCGGTTATATCCGGAGAACCGGACGAAATCACCCTGGAACTTCTCTCTCATTCTTTTTCCATGTTCAATGTTGATTCCTTCACCAACCGGCTGCGACATAAAAAATGTTCGAAGTGACAATTCCTTCTTTTCTTCTTTTTCTTTCAGAAACGAGTCAAATCCATAAAAATCATCAAATCCCATTTCTTTTACCGTTGTAACTCCACGGCTGTTCATCAGCTTCATATAATCTTTAAATTCCGGTTCTATAAAATCCCGATCATTTAAATACTCCGGCATAATCTTGTGGTAGGCTTCCGGATAACATTCTTTCGAGTTAAATCCATATGTCTCTTCCGCTTTCTGATTCATCATGCATGTGCTGCGATCTGTTGCAAATATGATAACTGACCGATCCGGATATGCTCCATTCAGCTTTTCCTCCAAACCTTCTGTCTCAAATGCATCCGGATTCCATCCATGTCCAAATACAGTTGTGGATTCTTTCTCTTTTTCAACCTCCTCTTTTATCTTCTGTAAAAACTCTTCCTGTGATGTTATGCCAGACATATCAATTCCAATATGGAAAATTGCATAACCTGTAAAAAAAGTATGTACATCAATAAATCCCGGTGTCACCAACTGATTTCCCAATTCCAAAATCTTTGTCTGTTCGTCAATCCAATCACTTCCATCATCTGTTCCAATCGCCAAAATATTCTGTCCGCTTACTGCAACATATCCTGCAAATGGTTTTTCAACAGTAGCTGTAAAAATATAATTCGACCGTAACAGATAATCTGCTTTTTGTTCTCCCATATTTCCCCTCCGTTCATATTGTTTCATTCGATGATTATGTTATATCATATTATAACGTTATATGCAATCATTATATAACGTTATATATTCACTTTCTATATTTTTACTAAAATTAAACTTTTGTTTTTGTATTATATGCACAATATATTTGCTAACCCTATGATTTATCTTTTACTTTTTTCGTTACGAAATGGATGCTAGCGTAAAATTTTTGTAGGACACATAGAAAAGGGAACACCAGTTTTGTGTTATTATATTAGTCGACCAAAACCAATAGCACAAAGGAAGGTGTTCCCTATGATTAAGAGTATACAACAGTTTGAAGAGTCTGGCATTAAAAAATTAGAAAAGATAATTGAAAGTTTCATGAAAAACCCTAAGGATATGGCATCCTTTGTTTATGGAATCCGCGATGAGGTGATTGCACTGGGGCTGGATCTCATAAAAGAGACATTAGAAGACTGCAACCAGATGCTCCGTGATAGTGCAAAAAGGAAGCAGTCCTGGGAAGTAGTAAGGACCGATGAGAAAAAGCTGACAACATGTCTTGGGACTGTTTGCTTTGAAAAGACATTGTTCCGGAATAAACAGACCAGAGAAAGAGCTTATCTGCTGGATCGGATCATAGGGATAGAAAGCCATGAACGGCTGACAGAAGACGCTGAAGCGAAACTGTTGGAGGAGGCGGTTCAGACTTCATACCGGAAAGCAGGGGAAGAAACAAGCCTGACAGACGAGGTGAGCAAACAGACCGTCAAGAATAAACTGCATAAACTGACATTCCCGCAACAGAAGGAAGAAAAGCCGAAGAAAAAGGCAGTTGAGTTTCTGTATATTGATGCGGATGAAGACCATGTATCCCTACAGTTCAAAGAGAAGAAGGGAGACTTGGAGACCGGAGAGAATAACCGGAAGAATAACTGTGTTCTGGCAAAGCTGGTGTATGTGTATGAGGGGATTGAGCCGGAATCTCCAAAGAGTAAAAGGCATAAGCTGGTCAATCCCCATTATTTCAGCGGAGTCTACGATGGAGCAGATAACGCAAAGCTGTGGGACGAGGTATATGCATATCTGGACAGCCATTATGATCTGAAAAAAGTGAAGAAGATCTATCTGAATGCAGATGGAGGGACATGGATCCAGAGCGGGAAAAAGAGGATTGCAGGGATCACCAGTGTATTGGATGAATTCCATCTGCAAAAGTATCTGTTGAAAATGACAAGCCATTTGAAAGACAGCGTGGATGATGCACGAAAAGAACTCTGTGATGCGATCAAAAGCGGAACCAAGGCAGATCTCCAAAGTGTAGTTGAACGGCTGAAAGTCTGCGCAGAAACAGAAGCGATAGAAAAACGGATTGAAGAAAGCGGAGCCTATATCCTCTCGAACTGGACAGCAGCAAAAATCCGTTTAAAGGATCGAGAAACAGTAAAGGGATGCAGCGCAGAAGGGCATGTGAGCCATGTATTGTCCTCGCGGATGAGTTCCCGTCCTATGGGCTGGAGCCGGACAGGAGTAGATAAAATGGCGCATTTAAGGGCGTATTATTGGAACGGCGGGGATATGTTGGAACTGGTCAGACAGCAGGAGCGGGAGCTTCCGGTAGCAGCCGGCGCAGAAAACGAAGTGCTGAGTTGCGAGAGTATGCTGCGATGGGAGAGACATCGTCACAATAAGCTCGGGAAATATATAGAGAGCATAAACCACAGTGTCAGTACAGAAGTGAAAAAGTATGCATGGTTTAATGCGCATATCTGGGGATTATAAAAGTAAAGGACTTGCAAGAAGAAAACAAAGGAAGTATAGTATAAAAAGGTATTGAATTGAACTGATATATCTGAAACACATCCGGCAGTTTCTGCCACTATAATTCCTACAGTAAATTTACGCCGCCGAAATGGATGGATTTTGTTGTTATTTAAGTCTGTTTCCGATATAATGTATCTGTGAATCGTATAGCTATAAATAATATACGTTGTATATTTAGAGGAGAATTATAATGAAACTTGATGTGAATGCAGAAACTCCATTATATATGCAGCTAAAAGAAGCAATCAAAGCTGCAATCAAAGATGGCACTTATCCAGACAATGAAAAAATACCTACTGAAATAGAATTGAGCGAATACTATGATGTCAGTCGTATCACCGTAAGACGTGCTGTTGAAGAATTATGTCAGGAAAATTATCTTGTAAAACGTCAGGGAAAAGGAACTTTTGTAAAATCCCGCAAGATTCAACGAAAAATGGAGCATCTTCTTGGCTTTGCTGATGCATGTAAAGCCAATGGATGCATTCCATCCCGCCTTGTGATCAAACGCTCTGTAACTGAGTTATCTGATGAAGATGCCAAAACAATGAATGTTCCAGCTGGCTCAAAGGCAGTCTTGATTGAACGTGTTGATCTTGCCGATGACATCCCAATGATTTATGAGAGCAATTTGTTTCCTTATCCCAAATATGAATTTCTTTTAGAGGAATCATTAGATGGTTCCCTTTATCAGCTTCTAAAAGATTCCTACCATATTCAGGTTAAAGGCTCCCGTAATTCGTACCTTGAATTGGCACGCGCTTCTGGTTCGCTTGCCAAACATTTACGCGTCACCAATGGAGAACCTTTATTCTATTTATACTCTGAGATTTTTGACACAGACTATAATCTTGTTCATATTTGCCGCGACTATATCCGCGGAGAACAATATCGATTTTATATGGACGATTATACAAGACCTTAACTTTAATAACCGTTCGCTCTGTAAATATTCTATGCCACAAATAATAAAAGAAGCAGTTGCTTAACGAATTTTCGTGAAGTAACTGCTTCTTTTATTTATAAAGCTATATAGTTTTGGATGTCAAAAAGTCTGATCCATAACTTTTATTATCAAATTGCATATTAGATATTCAATAAATCACTGAATACTTTTAATGCTCCGTCTGTTTCATGTGCAAGCACGCGTTTTGCAAGCACTTTACCAAGCTGAACACCTTCCTGATCGAAGCTGTTTAAGTTCCATAAGAAGCCCTGGAACATGATCTTATTCTCAAAGTGAGAAAGTAATGCACCAAGAGCAGCCGGATTCAACTGTTCTCCGATGATAATGCTGGATGGACGTCCACCTTCGAAGTTTTTATTGCGGTTCTCATCTGCTTTTCCACAGGCAAATGCAATGATCTGCGCAGCTACATTCGCGCAAAGCTTCTGCTGGCTTGTGCTTCCCTGAATATCAACATCCATTCCAAACTGATTGTTCTTAAATCCAACAAACTGAAGCGGAACGATGTCCGTACCCTGATGTAATAACTGATAGAAGGAATGCTGTCCGTTTGTTCCAGGCTCACCAAAAAGAACCGGTCCTGTTGGATAATTAACAGGCTCACCAAAACGGTTTACGGATTTTCCGTTAGATTCCATATCAGCCTGCTGAAGATGTGCAGGGAAACGGCTTAATGCCTGAGAATATGGGAGTACTGCTGTGCTTGGGTATCCAAGTACATTTCTCTCATATACACCAATTAATGCATCTAACATTGCAGGGTTCTTTAACGCATCCTTTTCAGCTGCAAGCTTATCTTCTTCTGCTGCACCTTCTAAGAACTGTGCAAATACCTCCGGTCCGAATGCAAGAGATAATACCGCTCCACCAACAGCAGATGTAGAGGAATAACGTCCGCCGATATAATCATCCATAAAGAATGCTGCAAGATAATCATCACTCTTAGCAAGAGGAGATGTCTCACTTGTTACAGCGATCATATGTTTAGATGCATCCAGTCCTGCTTTCTGTAAAGCATCTTTTACAAAGGATTCATTTGTCAATGTCTCTAATGTAGTACCTGATTTGGAAACAAGTACAAAAATAGAATGTGCCACATCTATAGAATTTAAAACGCCTGCTGCATCATCCGGGTCAACATTGCTGATGAATTTTGCTTCCATCTTAAATGTGTTATTTTTCTTTGCCCAGTTCTCAAGTGCAAGATACATTGCACGAGGTCCAAGGTCACTTCCGCCGATACCGATCTGAACAACTGTTGTGAACTTCTCGCCTGCTGCGTTTGTGATCTCACCTGCATGTACTTTATTTGCAAACTCTGCAATTTTCTCCTGCTGTGCTACATAAAATGCTCTTTTATCAACATCATCTGCTACAACTGCTTCACCAAGCTGTCCACGGGTCAGATGATGAAGTACCAGACGGTTCTCTCCTGTATTGATCACAGCTCCATTGTAAAGCTCTTCAAACTTTTCAGCTAACTGAGCTTCGTCAGCCAGTTTTGCAAGTGCTTCTAATACAGACTCATCCACCTGCTTTGCTGCAAAATTGTAAGCAAGTCCTGCTGCCATTGGAATGCTGTATTTTCTTACACGTTCTGCTCCATTTTCTCCTGTCATAGCCTCAGCAATGTTCACACGTTTCTCATTGAAAAGGTTCTGATAAGAAGCCAGTGTATCTAAGTTGTTCCAGGTAACCATAATAGATTCCTCCTAAATATTTATTCTACTCTTCTAACGTATATAATTATACGCTTAAATGTATGTGAGTTCAAGACCGTTCACGTCCAAATGATGTTCTACCCCTAAAACGAAAACCGATTTTGCTATCAAAACCGGTTTCCACATTTTGGGCAATATTCAAAGTCTTCCGTTGTGGAAAACCCGCAGTTTCTGCATCTTTTTTGTGTATAACCATAGTACTGGTTTTGTACACGTCTTAAGTGTTCTGGCAATATCTCTACGTCTTCTCCCCTTGCGATCCTTTTTCCGATCTCCGGATCAAGTTCATACAAGGCCCGACAGCAGCTTGTCTGCACATAATAGCGCTTGTTCCACTTAAAGCACGGGATAAAAAACAGGGCAAGGACCGTGTAAGTCATAAACACCTGAAATCTTCCGTATCTTCCACAAAGATCACAGATGATCTGCTGGTGAAAGTCAAAATCTTTTCTTCCATCCGTGATCGACATCATAAAAAACATTTTGATTCACCTCATCTTCCTGCGAGCTTCTTCAAATAAGAATTTTTAAGTTCATTCTCTTCCTGAAGTTTCTTATTCTCTTCCTTCAGATATTCCATATAATCGCGTGCCAGCCGGACGCCGCAGCGCACTGCGACATCCTCATGCTTTTCCATTTCGTCTAACCACTGGCAAAACGATTTTTCCCTGATATCATTATATTCACTGTCTTTTGCAAAATACATGTCAATCCACCTCGAAATACATGTCAAATCTTATAACGTTCCGTTTTTCCGTAACCGCATTTTCTGCACCGATTTCTTTATACCATCTGAACAAGCCATACATTACTGCGCACCATGCAGTAACCGATCACAACCTTGATCATCTCTGTTGCCTGTACTAAGAAGTAGACGCTCACGATTCCAAGTCCGGTAAAATGTGCCAGAACATACGCAGCCGGAACTACCACTACCCATGTAAAAACAGAATCGAATAAGAAAGTAACAAATGTCTTTCCTCCGGATCGCAGTGTAAAATAGCTGCAGTGGCAGAAAGCGCAAAACGGCATGATCAATGCGGAGACTGCGATAAAATCTGTTGCCAGTGCCTTGATCTCATCTGTTGTATTATAAATCTGTGGGAAAAGTCCTCCAAGGATGAGCATGATGCCTGCCACAACAACACAGCAGAATACGCTGAATACGATCATCTTATTATCTGCATCCTTTGCCTTTTCTAACTCCCCTGCTCCAAGATACTGTCCTACCACAATGCTGATGCAGGCTCCCAGCTGAATATAAATAATGTTGAACAGGTTCGTGATCGTTGTCGAAATATTCATGCCGGCAACAACCTCCAGTCCACGTATGGAATAGCACTGGATCGCAGCTGTCATGCCCGCAGCCCACAAAATCTCATTTACCATCAAAGGACATCCCTTGATAATGATCGCTTTCAGTTCGTCTCCAGGGATTCCGAAACCGGCATACGCACCTTTTAAATATCGGTTCGTCTCTCTGTGACAGTGCGCCCAGATAATAATAATGAATGCTTCTATATAACGCGCGATCACAGTCGCAAGGGCTGCTCCCGCTACTCCAAGCTTTGGTAACGGTCCGATTCCGAAAATAAGCAGGTAGTCCAGTACCGCATTAATACCAACTGCTGCAAAACTCGCGATCATTGGTACCATGGTCTGTCCCGTTTCTTTGATATTTGTCGCATAAGCCTGATTGACCGCAAACGGGATCAGTCCAAAAAGCATAATACCAAGATATTCTAATCCATACTGCAATGCCACTTCCGTTGCTCCGGTACCACTTGTATCTGTCAAATACAGAGAGATCAGAGCGGATCCTTTTGTCAAAAACAGTCCGATAACAAAGACCGTTACAAGAAGTACCGCGTACAGCTTAAACCGGAATGAATACATATGACCTTTGTGATTTCCTTTTCCGAAATACTGTGCACCAAAAATACTTGCCGCGGAAACCGCGCCAAAAATTGCAAGGTTGTATACAAAAATCAGCTGATTGACGATCGCAACGCCGGACATCTGCTCCGTTCCTAACTGTCCAACCATAATATTATCCAGAAAGCTGACGAGATTCGTGATCGCATTCTGTAAAATCATCGGCAACGCCAGATACATATATCTTTTATAAAAAGCTCTGTCCCCAATATATTTGTTCTTAAAATTCGTTAACATATAAACTCTATCCACCCTTAATATCCCGTTATTTTCTTCTCCGGTTCTGCCTACTTGTACTGGCATCCGTATCTGCCCGGCATATCTTCTCCTTTGATATACCTTGCATTAAACTCCATATTGATCTCTCGGAGTTCTTTTTTCCCATCAATGTAATCCTGGTATATTTCTGCTAATCCAGGCATACAGCCATCACAGTTTGCTTCGATATTTCCCAGTGACTCCGCTACAATCTTTTCTCTTTCTTCTCTTGTTGTTTCTTTAATTAAATATGCCATTTCTCTCCTCTTCTTCCCTGTAGTAAGGCTCATTTCTAAGTTCTATGCAAACGCACTCTTATGCCTGTCATTCTTTATTACGCGAAGCGTTTTTTATGTAATGCAAACGAAGTTTCCTATTCCATAAGAAAAGAGCTCTTTTACGAGCTCTTTATTTTTGGTGATCTGGGGGAATTGCTTATCATTCCATGCTGCCATTACACCATATCGCCCAAATACCCAGACCTAATAATAAGATTTCTTTTTTCATAATATCAATTCCTTTCTTGTAAATGCATTTTTCGATGTCATATACTATTCCTGAAATCATTGAACTCAAAAGAATTCCTAATATGGTGGCGATATCAGGATTCGAACCAGAACCTATTGCTAACTTATTTATAGCGGTAGTATAACATTGAAATTGAATTTGTCAATTCAATTTTAAGATTTTGTTATCATTCTGTTATCACAAACGATTGTCAGCATAATCTCCCGGCAACCGTCTTTCTTTATCATTCATTATTCTTGTCCGACTTATTTAACTTTTTTAGGCAACAGAAAAACCCGTAGAACCGAAGTTCTACGGGTATCTTACGTTTGGACACAACGTTATCTTGCGATAACAAATCTATATTCAGATTGTATTACTCGATGATTGTAGCAACCTTTCCAGATCCTACTGTACGTCCACCTTCACGGATAGCGAATCCAAGACCCTCTTCCATAGCTACTGGGTGAATCAGTTCAACTGTCATTGTTACGTGATCTCCAGGCATGCACATTTCTGTTCCTTCTGGAAGCTCGCAAACACCTGTTACGTCAGTTGTTCTGAAGTAGAACTGTGGTCTGTAGTTGTTGAAGAATGGTGTATGACGTCCACCTTCATCTTTTGTCAGAACGTAAACCTGAGCTGTGAATTTTTTGTGGCATGTTACGCTGCCTGGTTTGATGAGAACCTGTCCTCTTTCGATTTCTGTTCTCTGAACACCACGAAGCAGAGCTCCGATGTTGTCTCCAGCCTGTGCTTCGTCAAGAAGTTTACGGAACATTTCGATTCCTGTAACAACTGTTTTCTTAACGTCTTCGTGGATACCAACGATTTCAACTTCGTCAGATACGTGAAGAACACCACGCTCAACTCTACCTGTAGCAACTGTACCACGTCCTGTGATAGAGAATACGTCCTCTACTGGCATCAGGAATGGTTTGTCAGTGTCACGCTGTGGGTCTGGAATCCACTCATCAACAGCGTCCATAAGTTCCATGATCTTATCTCCCCACTCTCCGTTTGGATCTTCAAGAGCTTTCAGAGCAGATCCCTGGATAACTGGAGTGTCATCTCCTGGGAATTCGTACTCGTTCAGGAGTTCACGGATTTCCATTTCTACTAATTCAAGAAGTTCTTCATCGTCTACCATGTCACATTTGTTCATGAATACTACGATGTAAGGTACACCTACCTGACGAGACAGAAGGATGTGCTCTTTTGTCTGAGCCATAACTCCGTCAGTAGCAGCTACAACAAGGATAGCTCCGTCCATCTGAGCAGCACCTGTGATCATGTTCTTTACATAGTCAGCATGTCCTGGGCAGTCAACGTGTGCATAGTGACGTTTCTCTGTTTCGTACTCAACGTGAGCTGTAGAGATTGTGATTCCACGCTCTCTCTCTTCTGGAGCTTTGTCGATGTTTTCGAAATCAACTGCTGCGTTTCCTTCTACTCTTACAGAAAGAGTTTTTGTAATAGCAGCTGTTAATGTTGTTTTACCATGGTCAACGTGACCGATAGTACCAATATTAGCATGTGGTTTTGTTCTTTCAAATTTAGCTTTAGCCATTTTGAATATCCTCCTTAAATCTGTCGCCTGAAACGGCAATTTTATTGGTTTCGCTTTTAAATCGGCTAATTCTGATTATATTTCAAAATCAGCCGAATAGCAAGCATTTTTGCGATTTTTACGCATTTTTATTGGATAATACTTTTTCCTGTACAGACTTCGGTACCTGCTCATAGCTGTCGAAGAACATAGAGTAGTTACCACGTCCCTGTGTTCTGGAACGAAGGTCTGTAGAATATCCAAACATTTCGGACAATGGAACGAATGCACGAACGATCTTACCACCACCAAGGTCATCCATACCTTCAATACGTCCACGACGGGAGTTGATATCTCCAATGATATCTCCCATGTATTCCTCAGGCATTGTTACCTCTACCTTCATGATTGGCTCAAGAAGTACAGGAGAAGCCTGTTTCATAGCATCCTTGAATGCCAGAGATCCGGCAATGTGGAATGCCATTTCATTGGAATCGACTTCATGGTAAGAACCATCGTATACATTTGCGTGTACACCGACAACCGGGAATCCTCCAAGGATACCAGATTTCATTGCCTCTTCGATACCTTCGCCAACTGCTGGGATGTATTCTTTCGGAATTGCACCACCGACAACAGTAGATTCAAATTTGTATACTTCCTCACCGTTGACATCCATTGGCTCGAATTTAACTTTACAGTGTCCGTACTGTCCACGTCCACCGGACTGTTTTGCATATTTGCTGTCGATATCCACTGCTTTTGTGATGGATTCTTTGTAAGCAACCTGTGGAGCACCTACGTTTGCTTCTACTTTGAATTCACGCAGAAGTCTGTCTACGATGATCTCAAGGTGAAGCTCACCCATACCGGCAATGATTGTCTGACCAGTTTCCTGATCTGTATGCGCACGGAATGTTGGATCTTCTTCTGCAAGTTTTGCAAGAGATTCTCCAAGTTTACCCTGAGAAGCTTTTGTCTTAGGCTCGATAGCGAGCTCGATAACCGGCTCTGGGAATTCCATGGACTCTAAGATAACCGGATGCTGCTCGTCACAGATTGTATCTCCAGTTGTAGAATATTTAAATCCGATTGCAGCTGCGATATCTCCTGAGTAAACTTTATCAAGTTCTTCACGCTTGTTGGCATGCATCTGAAGGATACGTCCAACACGCTCTTTTTTCTCTTTTGTTGCATTCAGAACATAAGAACCTGAGTTCATTGTTCCTGAGTACACTCTGAAGTATGCCAGTTTTCCAACGAATGGGTCTGTCATAATCTTAAATACGAGAGCAGAGAATGGTTCGTCGTCTGAAGAATGTCTCTCTACTTCGTTTCCATCTTCATCCACACCTGTGATAGCCGGGATGTCTAATGGAGATGGCATGAATTCGATAACTGCATCCAGAAGTTTCTGAACACCTTTATTTCTGTAAGCTGTACCACAGCAAACCGGAATCGCATCACATGTACATGTAGCTTTTCTCAGTGCCGCTTTCAGTTCCTCTACAGAAGGCTCTTCTCCTTCCAGATATGCCATCATCAGATCGTCATCTAATTCACAGATCTTTTCAACCAGCTCTGTATGATACAGTTCTGCATCTTCCTGCATCTCTTCCGGGATATCAATGATAGAAATATCATCACCTTTATCATCGTTGTAGATATATGCTTTCATTTCAAAAAGGTCGATGATTCCTTTGAATTCATCTTCTTTTCCAATTGGAAGCTGAATGCAGATTGCATTTTTACCAAGTCTTGTCTTGATCTGTTCTACTGTTCCGTAGAAGTTTGCACCTAAGATGTCCATCTTGTTGATGAATGCCATTCTTGGTACATTGTAAGTGTCTGCCTGACGCCATACGTTTTCAGACTGTGGCTCAACACCACCCTTTGCACAGAAAACGCCGACAGCGCCGTCCAGTACACGAAGGGAACGCTCAACTTCTACTGTAAAGTCAACGTGTCCCGGAGTATCAATGATGTTGATACGGTGCTCTAAAGCGCCCTCTTTTGGTTTGCAGTTTTCCTGCAGAGTCCAGTGGCAAGTTGTAGCAGCAGAAGTAATTGTAATACCTCTTTCCTGTTCCTGCTCCATCCAGTCCATGGTAGCATTACCTTCATGAGTATTACCAATCTTATGATTAACACCGGTATAGTAAAGAATACGCTCTGTTGTTGTAGTTTTACCTGCATCAATATGAGCCATAATACCGATATTTCTGGTTCTCTCTAATGGATATTCTCTTCCAGCCAAGGTTTTTTCCTCCTAATATATTGTAGTTCCCCGAAACAAAAAGTCCCGGAGAACATGCCATTTGCTTAAGCCGCCAATCTGCGGCTGCCGCTTTGGCTCTTAGAAACGGTAGTGAGCAAACGCTTTGTTTGCTTCTGCCATTTTGTGCATATCTTCTTTTTTCTTTACAGATGCTCCTGTGTTGTTAGCAGCATCCAGGATTTCGTTAGCTAATCTTTCTTCCATTGTCTTCTCGCCTCTCTGACGGGAGTACAATGTGATCCAGCGAAGTGCAAGAGCCTGTCTTCTGTCAGCTCTGACTTCGATCGGCACCTGATAAGTAGCTCCACCGATACGTCTTGCTTTTACTTCGAGTACTGGCATGATGTTGTTCATAGCCTCTTCGAATACTTCGATCGCCGGTTTTTCAGCTTTTGCTTCAACTCTTTCAAATGCTCCGTATACAATCTTCTGTGCTACACCTTTCTTACCATCTAACATGATGTTGTTGATAAGTTTGGTAACAACTTTATTGTTGTATATTGGATCCGCTAATACGTCTCTTTTCTGAGTATGTCCTTTACGTGGCACGGTCCTTCCCTCCTTAATCATAATTTCCGGATTCTTTCCGGGATTAATTCATCGGTACTCACATGTGTCTTTCTATGGAATCACAATTCATGTGTCGCGGCCGCGGGACGATTGTATCTAAATCCGCAGCCCTAACTTATTGAACGTATCGTCCAATAAGGTACGATAATCATAGTTCTGTTTGTGATACGATTTAACTATTTAGTTACTTCTTTGCTAAGCGCTCTGTTTCTTATTTAGCGTCTTTTGGTCTCTTAGCGCCGTATTTAGAACGAGCCTGTCTTCTCTTAGCAACACCTGCTGTATCAAGTGTACCTCTGACGATGTGGTATCTTGTACCTGGCAGGTCCTTAACTCTTCCTCCACGGATCAGAACAACGCTATGCTCCTGAAGGTTGTGTCCTTCTCCTGGGATGTAGCTTGTTACTTCGATTCCGTTAGAAAGACGAACTCTGGCGATTTTTCTCAGAGCTGAGTTAGGCTTCTTAGGTGTAGCTGTCTTAACTGCTGTACAAACACCTCTCTTCTGTGGTGCAGATACATCAGTTGCACGCTTCTGAAGGGAGTTCCATCCTTTCTGAAGTGCCGGTGCTGTAGATTTCTTTTCAGAAGTCTGACGTCCTTTTCTAACTAACTGGTTAAATGTTGGCATTCTTTTTCACCTCCTATGATTTCACTCGTTGTCTTCCGGCTTATACCGAAAGGGCTGCAGATAATGGTTCATTATCTGATATTTGCGCACAAAAACAGAATTTCTCCTGTGCACGCTAAATTAGTGTATTACGTTTTTTCCCGAAAGTCAAGGGATTTTCTAAGATTTTCTGCAACTATTCTCTCTTTTTTATCCGAGGAGCCAGCACCATACCGGAAGTGTGAATAATGACAGGATGGTCGTGACAAAGATCATTCCTGTTGCATATCCCTCATTTCCATGATATTTGGCAGACAGCAGTGCAGTTGTCACCGGTGCCGGCATCCCCGCAATAATAACCGTAATTCCCCGAAGTAATGCAGGAATCGGAAGCAGTGCGGTAAGCCCGAATAAAATTGCCGGGATCAGGATCAGTCGGACAATGGTGTAAAGCACCATTGTTCCATCCAGTATTCCTTTCGGATTCATCTCTGCCAGCATCATGCCCACCAACATCATACTGAGGGGTGTATTACAGCTGCTGATCCCTGAAATCGTATTTTCCACACTTACCGGGAAGGACATTCCTGCGATCATGACGAAAAGTCCCAGATAGATGGCCACAATACATGGATGTGTCAGCACCTTTTTTACCAGACTTTCACTTTTTTCTTTCATAAAACAGGATGTTCCCACACTCCACATGACGATCCTCACCGGAAGCATAAACACGGAAGCATAAAACAATCCGTTCGTTCCATAAATCCCTTCGATCACAGGATTTCCGAGAAAACCGCCATTTGAAACGATTGTTCCATATCGAAGCGGCTTTCTCTTATCCGGTTCAGCCTTTCTGTAAAAGATACAGCTCATTATTATAGAAAGAATACAATACCCTGTCGCAAGAAACAGAACCTGGGCAAAGCTTTTGAGCATGCTCCACTCCCATTCCATCTGAAAGGAATGGAAGATATTAAACGGCAGTGTAACATACAGACAGAAATTGACCATGTCTTTGCGTCCTGTCTCTCCAATGATATTCTTTTTTCTCACCAGGAATCCGACTGCAACCAACAGAAACATCATCAGCTGCATGTTCACCATATTCTGAAATGCCATTTTTAGTACGCTTTACCCCAATATACCATGTGCTTCGCCGGTTTTCCACAGCATACACACACATCTGAAATCTGTTCCTGTTCCTCTGGAATACATCTGGATGTCACTCCGCCTGTCTGAGCTTTGATTTCTTCTTCACAGGCATCATCTCCACACCACATTGCTTTGATAAATCCGATCTCTTCCTGTGCCACTTTCACCATCTCATCCATATTTGCTGCTGTGTGGATATGAGAATCAAGGAATGCTTTCGCTCTCTCAAACATATCTTTCTGAATTGTCTCCAGGATTTCGGACAGTTTTTCTGTCAGCTCATCCATTGCCACTACAATTTTTTCTCTTGTGTCACGGCGAACGACAACAACCTGACCATTTTCAATATCTTTTGGTCCGATTTCGATACGTGTCGGGATTCCGACCATTTCCTGCTCGCTGAATTTCCATCCCGGGCTCTTTTCAGAATCATCGATGGAAGCTCTGTATCCTGCTGCCTTCAATGCTGCAAGCAGTTCATTAGCTTTATCAAGCACACCTTCTTTGTGCTGTGCGATCGGGATCACTCTTGTCTGAACCGGTGCAATGTGCGGAGGAAGTACCAGACCACTGTCATCTCCATGCACCATGATGATAGCTCCGATGATACGTGTGGACAGTCCCCAGGATGTCTCATATACGCTGTGCAGTTTGTTTTCTTTATCAGAATAGCTGATTCCGTACGCATCCGCAAACGCATTTCCGAAGAAATGACTGGTTCCTGACTGGAGTGCTTTTCCGTCATGCATCAGCGCTTCAATTGTATACGTATCCTGTGCTCCTGCAAATTTCTCACTTGGTGTCTTTCTTCCTGTCACAAGCGGAATTGCCAGATCGTCTTCTACGAAACTCTTGTATACATCACGCATCAAAAGTGTTCTTTCTTCTGCTTCTTCATATGTTGCGTGGATCGTATGACCTTCCTGCCATAAAAATTCTCTGGAACGAAGGAATGGTCTTGTTGTCTTTTCCCATCTCAGCACAGAGCACCACTGATTCCAAACTTTTGGAAGATCTCTGTAAGACTGTACTGTTTTGCTCCACAGATCGCAGAATAAAGTCTCAGATGTCGGACGGATACAGAATCTCTCCTGCAGTTCTTCCATTCCTCCATGTGTTACCCACGCTACTTCCGGTGCAAATCCTTCGATATGATCTTTTTCTTTCTGAAGCAGATTTTCCGGAATCAATACCGGAAGATACACGTTTTCTACACCTGTCTCTTTAAAACGTTTGTCCAGATTTGCCTGAATATTCTCCCAGATCGCATATCCGTTCGGAAGATAATTCAAACATCCTTTTACTCCTGAATAATCACACAATTTTGCTTCGCGCACCACATCTGTGTACCACTGTGCAAAATCTACTTCTCTGGCCGTAATGGATTCTACCAGTTTTTTTTCTTTTGCCATAATGTTCTCCTCTTCTTTCTTCTCTGTTTTTGTTTCTTCTGGGAAGTATCCTGCCCTGTATTTTTTCGTAAAAAAGCCGAGCCTTCCTTCCCGATAAGGGACCGAAAGACTCGGCGGTACCACCCTGATTAACCACAGTATCTCTGTGATTCTCTCTTACACCGTTAACGCCGGTTCTACGCCGCATTTTCATGCGAAAGCTCCCAGGCCGGTTCTATACCCTTTCCGCAGAAGCCTCTCACCTGACTGCTTCTTCTCTGTGCCGTTCTCCGATATATACTAATCCTGTTCTTCACCCATCTAACATATTCATCGTGAATTCTAACTGAATTTCTCACGATTGTCAAGCGATCAGCGCACCTGCAGCAATTTCTGTTTCAATTCATTTTCCAGACGCTGCATCTCTGCCTCTGCTTCCTGACGTTTTTGCCTTCCTTCCTGCTGAATCTGCATCACTTCATCCAACGTAGAGATTAAGGATTCATTTGTCGCTTTTAGTGTTTCCATATCCACGATTCCACGCTCAGATTCTCTTGCAGTTTCCAGCGTCGCCATCTTCAATGTATCCGCATTCTTTTTCAGCAGTTCGTTTGTCATATCCGTCACTTTCCTCTGAGCTGCTGCCGCCTGTGCAGAATGCGCCACACCGAGCGCCAGTACCATCTGGCTCTTCCACAGCGGAATTGTATTCACGATCGTGGACTGGATCTTTTCCACCATCACGGTATCATTGTTCTGTACCAGTCGGATCTGCGGTGCTGTCTGGATGGAGATCATTCTCGTCAGTTCCAGATCATGAACCTTCTTTTCAAATCTTCCGCACATCGCCTCCAGATCTCTGGCCGCCTGTGCATCCTCTGCAAGTCCGCTGGCCTGCGCTTTCGTCAGGAGTTCCTTCAACTGTCCCTCCTGCACTTCTTCCAGCTTTTTCTTTCCTGCCAGAATATACATCGTCAGCTCTTTAAAATATGTCAGGTTCAATTCATACATCTTATCCAGAATCGCAACATCTTTCATCAGCTGTACCTGATGTCCCTCCAGAGCCTGGCAGATCTGGTTGATATTCGTCTCCGCCTTGGCATATTTTGTTTTCAGTGCCTGAATCTTATTTGCCTGCTTTTTGAAGATTCCGAAAAATCCTTTTTCTTCTTCCTCGTCAAAATTTTTCAGCTCCTTCACAACATTCCCGAGAAGTTCTCCCACTTCCCCCAAGTCCTTCGTCTTTACATTTTCCAGTGCAGTCTCTGAAAAATCCGCCATCTTGCTCTGAGTTCCCGCACCATACTGCAGGATCATGGCAGAATTGGTCAGGTCGATCTGATTTGCAAACTGATCTGCCATCTTTCTCTCTTCTTCTGACAGAACATTTTCATCCATCAGAGGCTCTTCTTTTTTCACTTCCGGCTGTGCTTTTTCTTCCTCCGCAAATGGATTCAGTGTCAGTGTCGGTGCTGTCTGAAAATCTTTCAATTCTTCGCTCATCATTTTCCTCCTGTTGAAAAGTCATTTTTCGTAAGTCCTTCCTGCGCCAGCATTGTCTTCAGCACAGAAATATCAGAGGACACATCCCACGCTGTCTCCTGAAACAGATCATCCAGAAGCTTTTCAAATGCGATATTCAATGTATCCAGTGTATCCTCAATCTCCTTTTTCGAAGAAAGAATATTCTCCCCCTGCACAGGCTGTGCATCCAGCTCCTCATATGCCTCTAAAAGCTTGACTGCCGTCGGAAGATAATATTCCATCAGCCTGCGAATATCGGTCACCACTTCCGGGTTCTGTTCTACCCGCGCAAAGATCCGCTTTGTCAAAAGCTCCATTCGGGACATCTTTTCTGATACCACTTCTCCCGGAATTGCATCATTACATTCCCGGATCTTGCGGATATATGCATTTCCCGCTTCAATCACTTCCTGTACTTTCGGATCCAGACCTGCTCTTCTGTCAGCGTCTGCTTTTTGTCTCTCTTTCGTCTCCTGCTCTCTGGCTTTCTGCTGCCTTGCCTGTGCCATCAGTTCCTGATACTGCTCAAATGCTTCCCTGCTGGTCATCAGACACGCTTTCTGCTCATCCAGATGCCCCTGAAGAAACCATCCTTTTCTGATCATAGTTTCCAGATCTTTTACTACAAATTTGTCTTTTTTCTGTACCCTCAGCGCCAGATCTTTCACATTTCCATATTCTCTGCCCTGTAGCTCTTCTATATAAGTCTGAAACCGCTTCACCCTGCTTAAAAGTTTTGTCCCGGTGATTCCAAGCGCCGTAAATACTGCCAGAAGGATCACCTGTATACTAAGTGCGACGGATACACCGACTCCCGCTCCAAGCAGCATCCCGGTCACACCTGTGATCAGTCCGCCGATCAAAAGACATCCTGCAATCGTATAACCTGTGATCGTCATCGTCAGTCCTGCTGCTTTTTTCGCTCTCGTCCCAGCATACAATGTGGGGCGTTTTAACTGATTCAAATCCAGATTCTGCCAGGCACCCTTTGTCCTGTCCTTTTGCCTCCCGGTACCATAGTCCGCTTTCTGATACTGATATCCTCCGCGGGGGTTTCTCATCCCGTCTGTAAATTCATGAAAGGCACTGTTTACTGTATCTGTAATGGTCTGATTCAATCTCCGAAAATCTCTGGAGTCCACTGCATCCTGCACGGTCCGTCTGATATCCTCACCGAACTGTTCCCACTCCCAATTTGTCCTCATATCTTCAACCTCCTGCCGCCAGTCAATTCCTAAAGTATCCTGTCTCTGATTTCCAGCAGATCACTCTATGTAAATCAGTTTAGAGATGTTTTCTGTAAAAGTCAAGAATCCCTTGACCACTCTTTTGTTTTATATGATAATTGTAGCAGATTTCACAAGAGGAGCGTATCAAAATGAAGCCATATATTTTATATGAAGACCAGGACATCATCGTATGTCTGAAACCTGCCGGTATCCCGACTCAGACAAGCCGCCCCGGGCTTCCGGATATGGTCAGCATTTTAAAAAATCATATCTATCAGAACAGCGCACACAAAAAACAACCTTACCTTGCAGTAATCCATCGGCTGGATCAGCCGGTAGAAGGGCTGCTTGTATTTGCCAAAACACCTGCCGCTGCCAAAGAGCTGAACCGTCAGCTCCAGAGTTTTGGCTTCGGCAAATATTATCAGGCGGTTCTTCTCGGATGCCCACAGACTGCTGACGGAATTTTAGAAGATTATCTTGTCAAAGACGGGCGCACGAACACTTCCAGAATCTGTACAGAAGAGACGCCGGGCGCCAAAGTTGCACGCCTTTCCTACCATATTGCAAAAACAACAGCGGAATTTTCACTGGCAGAGATTCATCTGGATACCGGACGTCATCACCAGATTCGGGTACAAATGGCTCACCTTGGCTGTCCCATCGCAGGAGACCGAAAATATGGTCCGAACCAGACTTCTTTTTCCCAACTGCAGCTCTTTGCCTGCCGTCTGGAATTCGCACATCCAAAAACAAAAAAGCACATGGAATTTACCCATGCGCCTGTTTTGCGTGTTTTTGCCGACGAAACACCAGCAGATCATCCTGTCGGATAATCGTATTTCCATTGGGAATGAGAGTGCTTCCTTCTCTTTTGACCATGACAATGAGCACCCCTGCTTTCTGGTCCAGCTCATTCACTGGTTTATCCCGCCATTTATGATTTTTGTCAATTTCCACCTCATACAATGTCAGATTTTCCCGGTCTTCAAAGGCCGGGGCTGCACAAATCAGCAGATCGCCGCCTTCTAAAGATGTATCCCCATTCGGCATCATTGTCTCCTGTCCCCGAAACAGCAGTACCACTAAGACTCCCGGCGGCATTTCGATTTCTTTTAGTGTTTTTCCTGCAAACGGATGATTGTCAGTGATCTTGATCTTGACAAAAGAAATATCATTTTCATCCTGATAGTCATTAAACGTCCGCATGACATTGGCATTCTTATCGATCATTTCCAGCTTTCTGGATACAACCGGAAGCAAGGTGCCCTGAACCGCAAGAGACAGCAGTACAATCACAAATACCATGTTAAACAAATTGTATGTCATCGGAATGCCGGATAAGACAACATAAATAGAAAACACAATCGATGCCACTCCCCGCAATCCGGCCCAGGAAACAACGCCGATCTGCTGCCAGGATGCACCAAACGGCTTTAATATCGCAAGCACTGACACCGGACGCCCGATAAACAGCATAAAAAGACATAAAAGCAATGCGGGAACAAACACTTCCGGCAGCTGTGACGGCGTTACAAGCAATCCCAGCAAGAAGAAAATAACCATCTGTGCAATCTCTGTCAGAATATCAAAAAAGTGGACCATCTCTTTTTTGTCCGGTATAAACCGATTTCCAATCAGAATTCCGCACAAATATACACTCAGATATCCATTTCCACCGGCAACAGACGGCAGCGCATATCCAACGATCACTGCTGCAAATAAAAAGATCGTTCTTCCCTGTTTCATCCCAAAATCAATTTGATTCAAAATAAAGACAGAAGCTTTTCCGATCAAGAAGCCGCAGGCTGCTCCGATCAGAATCTGTTTCAGCAGAAGACCGGCTACCGAGATCTGCTCTCCGGAAACAAGAGAGATCATCAGAATCGTCATCATGTAAGATATCGGATCGTTAGATCCCGACTCCAGCTCCAAAAGAGAATCTGTATTGTACTTCAGAGAGAGCTGCTTGGATCTCAGTACATTAAATACGGACGCTGCATCTGTAGATGCAATGACCGATCCGATCAAAATCCCTTCCATCCAGCCCACTCCCAACAGCACATGCGCTGCTGCCCCTACCAGCGCTGCGGTCATCACTACGCCGGCTGTGGAAAGTAAGAATGCTTTTCCCATTACCGGTTTTGCAGTCTTTAGATTTGTTCCAAAACCACCATAGAACATGACAAACAACAGACTGACCGAACAGATTGCCTCTGACAGTTCATAATCATCGAACGGAATCTTGAAAAAACCATCTACTCCAAAGCACATTCCAAGACCGATAAACAATAACAGTGACGGCAGCGGAAGTTTAGCAGCGATGCGGTTCATTAAAATGCAGGCCACGATCACCACTCCTGCCAGTAATAACAATTGATTCATCCTGTCCCTCCTTCTGATTTTAATACTTTACCATTTTAACAGGAATTCCGTTCTTTCGCAATTTTTCTCTCTTTTTAAAAACAGCGGCTGCCTCATCGTTTATCCATGAGACAGCCGCTGCTCTTATTTTCCTCTTCTTACATTTCCCCAGATTCTTCCGTATCTGCTTCCAGAGATTCCTGATACCGATCCAATATCGTATTCTGAATCTTTTCTCTTGTACCGGAATTGATCGGATGTGCGATATCGCGATATTCCCCATCCAGAGCTTTTTTGCTCGGCATTGCGATAAACAAGCCTTTTTCCCCTTCGATCACCTTGATATCATGAACTACGAATTCATTATCAATCGTAATCGAAACAACTGCTTTTAATTTTCCCTCTTTTGTCACCTTGCGCACACGAACATCTGTAATCTGCATACTGTTCAAGTCTCCTTTCTCCGCCTGCATTACTGTCTCAATTCCTTATAATGCATACCTCTCGTTTTTTTCAACTACCACTTTTACACCACTCTCACCAACATGACGTGTATTGGCTCTGATCGTATCTCTGCTCTCTACAATACAATTTTCAATATATGTATTGTCCCCGAGATATACATCATTTAAAATGATTGAATTTTTGATCACACAGTTATTGCCGACAAATACTTTTTTGAAGATAATGGAGTTTTCCACAGTTCCATTGATGATACTTCCGCTTCCTATAAGGCTGTTCTTGACGGCTGCTCCCGGATTGTATTTTGCAGGCGGCAGATCGCTCACCTTGGAATACACACTCGGAGCATCCTTAAAGAAATACTTTCTCACTTCCGGCTTCAGGAAATCCATATTTGTCTGGTAATATGCATCCACTGTTGAGATGTTGTTCCAGTAGCTGTTTATCTTATAACCGTAAATTTTCTTCAGATTCTTATAACGAATCAGAATATCGGTTACAAAATCATGTCTCTCTTCCTCTGCGCAATGCTCTATCAGATCGATCAGAAGCCTTCTTCTGATTACATAGATTCCTGTAGAGATCGTCTGGGATTTTGCCACCATAGGCTTTTCTTCGAACTCTTCAATTCTGGCAGATTCGTTCATGCGTACCGTACCAAAACGAGTCGCATCTTCTCTGTCATCCAGATCCTTACACACAACTGTAATATCCGCTTTCTTTGCAATATGGTATTCAAGGACTTTATTATAATCAAGCTTGTACACCGCGTCTCCGGATGTAATGATCACATATGGTTCGTGACACTTTTTCAGGAAATCCAGATTCTGATAGATCGCATCGGCTGTTCCTCTGTACCAGTCCCCGTTATTCGCAGTGATCGTCGGTGTAAATACATACAGACCACCCTGCTTTCTTCCGAAATCCCACCATTTTGAGGAATTCAGATGTTCATTTAAAGATCTCGCATTATACTGTGTCAGAACTGCCACTTTCTGTATATGCGAATTTGTCATATTGCTGAGTGCAAAATCAATCGCTCTGTAACTGCTTGCCACCGGCATCGCCGCAGCTGCACGTTTCGCTGTCAGCTCCCTCATTTTTCTGCTGCTTCCACCTGCCAAGATAATCCCTACTGCTCTCATGAACGTTCACCTGCCTTTATTAATGTCTCGCCGCCTGCAAGTACTCCATCGCTGTAATCTTCCGGCACGGTATAACCACTGATTGCAGTATTTTTGCCAATCTGTACATTGGATGGAATTCTGGAGTTTTCTCCAATCGTAGCCAGTCCGCCACTGTAAATATTCGGTTTTTCTTTGTTCGGAACCTCGCTTCCGATTCCGATCACAACATTGTTGCCAATCTCAGTGCCTTCCGCAATAATCGCCTTGTCTATCACGCAATTATCTCCGATCACAACATCACGCATCAGGATAGAATCCCGCACGATACTGCCTTTTCCGATCGTAACTCCTCCGCCTAATACGGAATTATGTACTTCTCCGTAAATCTCAGAACCATTGCTGATGATGCAACGGTCTACCACAGACTGATCCGAGATATACTGGGGCGGAATATTGGCACTGTTTGTATAAATCTTCCAGAACTCTTCATACAGATTGAATTCCGGAATGATGTCAATCAGCTCCATATTCGCTTCCCAGTAAGAACTCAATGTTCCGACATCCTTCCAATATCCGTTGTATTCATAAGCAAACATTCTTCTTCCGTTTTCGTGACAATATGGAATGATATGTTTTCCAAAATCACAATTCGGCTGCTCGGATAATTTCAGAAGAGCTTCTTTCAATACCGGCCAGCTGAATATATAAATTCCCATGGATGCCAGATTACTGCTTGGCTTCTCCGGCTTCTCTTCAAATTCTTTAATCTTGCTTTCTTCATCTGTGACTACAATTCCAAATCTGCTTGCCTCTTCCATCGGCACCGGCATCGCTGCGATCGTAACATCCGCATGATTTGCCTTGTGGAAATCCAGCATTACTTCATAATCCATCTTATAAATATGATCTCCTGAAAGAATCAGCACATAATCCGGATTGTAAGTCTCCATGTAATCCAGATTCTGATAAATGGCATTAGCCGTTCCGGTATACCACTCGCTGTTCGCGCTCTTCTCATAAGGAGGAAGGATTGTAACTCCGCCGATATTACGGTCCAGATCCCACGGGATCCCGATTCCAATATGGGTATTCAAACGCAGCGGCTGATACTGCGTCAATACACCCACCGTGTCTACTCCTGAATTAATACAGTTACTCAATGGAAAATCAATGATCCGATATTTCCCTCCAAAAGCCACTGCCGGTTTTGCAACCTTTGCAGTGAGAACTCCCAATCGACTGCCTTGTCCGCCTGCAAGCAGCATGGCAATCATTTCCTTCTTAATCATGTAGTCACCTCATTTCTAGTTGATTGCTGTTATTATACCATATTTTTCTCATCCGTACATGTTTTTTACAAAAATTTTGCATAATCTTTTTCCTTTTTGTTTATTTGGTACAAAAAGAACTTCTTTTAATTTTCCCCATATATAGTATAATATAAACTGCAAAGAAATTTTATGACTAAATTTAATAAACTTTTTACTTTTAAAATAAAACACACAAGATTTTCAACTATTTTCATAGTAAGGGAAGGTAATCATCATATGTATAAAATCAATTTCAAACAGCCTATTCACGTTCATTTTATCGGTATCGGCGGCATCAGCATGAGCGGTCTTGCCGAGATTCTTCTAAAAGAAGGATTTACCGTATCCGGTTCTGACTCGAAAGTCTCTCCGCTTACCGAACATCTGGAAGCAAAAGGGGCTCAGATTTTTTATGGTCAGAAAGCATCCAATATCATCGACGGGATCGACTGCGTCGTATACACTGCCGCGATCCGCAGAGAAAATGCAGAGCTGATGGAAGCTGTTGCAAAAAAAATCCCAATGCTGACCCGTGCGGAGCTGCTTGGACAGCTGATGGCTAATTACAAAACTCCGATCGCAGTATCAGGAACTCATGGCAAGACGACAACAACTTCCATGATCTCTCATGTTCTGCTGGCAGGTGACACAGATCCTACCATCTCTGTGGGCGGGATTCTGCAGGCCATCGGCGGAAATATCCGGGTCGGAAGCTCCGGCATCTTCGTCACAGAGGCCTGTGAATATACAAACAGCTTCCTGCACTTTTTCCCGAAGATCAGCATCATCCTGAACATTGAAGCCGATCATCTGGATTTCTTTAAAGATCTGGAAGATATCCGTCACTCCTTTCATCAGTTTGCAGCCCTGTTGCCATCTGACGGAACACTGATCATTAACGGAGAGATCGATCAGTATCAGGAAATCTGCGAAGGTCTGGACTGCAGCGTGGTGACTTACGGAATGTCTCCAGAATTTGACTACAGTGCGCAGAATATCACCTACGATGAAAAAGGTCGGGTTGCATTTGATTTCTTCCGAAACGGAAAGCTGGACACACACATCGTCCTTTCCGTGACCGGAGATCACAATGTGTCCAACGCCCTTTCCGCGATCGCAACAGCGGAGCTGTTGGGACTTTCCATGGATACGATTCAGAAAGGCCTGCTTTCCTTCTCCGGAACAGACCGCCGTTTTGAATACAAGGGAACGATCGATGATGTCACCATCGTAGATGACTATGCACATCATCCGACAGAGATCAAAGCAACTTTAAAGGCTGCGAAGCACTATCCGCACCGCAAACTCTGGTGCGTATTCCAGCCGCACACATACACAAGGACCAAAGCATTTTTCCAGGAATTTGCAGAAGCTCTTTCCCATGCAGATCATGTGATTCTTGCGGATATTTATGCCGCACGGGAAACAGATACTCTTGGGGTATCCTCTGAAGCGCTCTCAGACGCGATCCGCAGCCTTGGAACAGATTCTCACTATTTTCCATCCTTTGCAGAGATCGAAACATTTCTCAAAGAAAACTGGAATGCAGGAGATCTTGTTCTTACAATGGGTGCCGGAGATGTGGTAAAAATTGGAGAAGATCTCTTAAAATAGGACTTATCCACATTATCCACATGGGTTATTCACAAAAAAGCAGATTTTCCCTTGAAAAAAGGCTTTTGCCCGTTCAGATAAGATGCTATAATACCTTTGCGCATGAGAGAGCAGCGTATGAATTCCGGAAAACAGGGAGAGGACTATGAAGACATTTACGTTAAAAAACAAATTCCAGACAAATGCCACACTGGTTGCGAACGACTTTATCGATCACTATATGGTGCAGGCAAACGGCGAATTTGTAAAAGTATATCTGTTCCTTTTAAGACATTTGGATAATGCCGGCTCTTCTCTGACAGTTTCTGCAGTTGCAGACTGTCTGAACAACACAGAAAATGATATCCTGCGCGCATTCAAATACTGGGAATCCAAAGGACTTCTTCAGATGGAATGTGATGCAGAGGGACATGTCTGTGAACTGGAACTGATCCAGATTCCCCAGACCCAAGCACAGATACCGATCACTGCGGCCAAAAAGCCTTCCGCACCGGTCGTCTCTGTCAAGCCTGCTACTCCCAAAGCTGTGGCAGCTTCTGTTTCCCGCCCGGCGGCGCACGCAGATGCCGCAAAGGCGCAAAAGCAGCTAAAATCGCTCCTGTTCATTGCGGAACAGTATCTTGGTAAGACTCTGACAAAGACAGATATGGATGCGATCACTTATTTTTATGATCATCTCGGCATGTCGGCTGACCTGATCGAATATCTGATCGAATCCTGCGTGGAAAACGGCCACAAAAGTATTCATTATATTCAGAAGGTCGCTTTATCCTGGGCAGACAGCGGGATCACTACCAAAGAGCAGGCAAAACAGCAATCCCGCAGTTATAACAAAAACTGCTACACTGTTCTGAATGCTTTCGGAATCAAAAATCGGGGACCTGCCGCATCTGAGGTTTCGTATATCCAGAAATGGACCGATACCTATGGATTTACTCTGGACATCATCGAAGAAGCCTGCAGCAGAACAATTTCTGCAACTCATCAGCCAAGCTTTGAATATGCAGACACGATCCTGACCAGATGGCACAACAGCCATGTACATCATTTGAAAGATATTTCGGTGTTGGATGATGCATACCAGAAACAAAAAGCCGTTTCGGCTGCCTCAGCTCCAAAGGCAAAACCTGTCTCCAGAAATCTGAACAATTTCGAACGCCGTTCATATGACATGGATTCTCTGGAGGAGCAACTATTAAACAGCAATTAGAAGGAGAGCACTGTCGTGGGACTAAAAAATTCACAATATCAGGCGATTATGCGTAAGTACGAGCAAAAACAACTCCGAAACCATGATATACTGACACAGCATTATGAAGAGGTCTACCGTCAGCTGCCTGAATTTAAATCACTGGATGATTCCATTTCCATTTTGTCTGTTCAATATGGAAAACGCCTGTTAAACGGCGATCAAAAAGCAATTTCTTCTTTAAAAGAAGAGCTTGCCATTTTACGCGCCAGCAAGCAGGAGCTTTTACGATCCAGTGGTTTTCCGGCTGATTATCTGGAACCGGTCTATGATTGTCCGAATTGTAAAGATACCGGATATATCGGAAACCAAAAATGTCACTGTTTCAAAAAAGCCATCATTGACTTACTTTATGAACAGTCAAACTTAAAAGAAATTCTCAAAAAAGAAAACTTCAGCAACTTTGCTCTGGACTACTATTCCACCAACTTTATTGACCCGAAGACCGGCCGTTCTTCCCGCCAGGTAATTGAAGATGCCCTGCGGATCTGCCGGAATTTCGTCACCTCTTTCGGAACAGATTTCCAGAATCTTTTTCTGTATGGAGATGTTGGTGTGGGCAAGACCTTTTTGTCCAACTGCATTGCAAAGGAACTGATGGATAAAGAGTATTCTGTTCTTTACTTTTCTGCATCCAAGTTCTTTTCCAGTCTTGCAAAACATGCGTTTGACAAGCAAGATGTAGATGCGCAGAATATGTTTGAACTGATCTACAACTGTGACTGTCTGATCATTGATGATCTGGGAACCGAATATACGAACAATTTTATTGCATCCCAGTTCTTCACATGCATCAACGAACGACTGCTTAACAGCCGTTCTACAATTATATCAACAAACTTGTCACTGGACACTCTGGCTGATCTTTATACAGAACGGTCCTTTTCCAGAATCACAAGTAATTATATCATGTTGAAACTGATAGGCGATGACATCCGAATCAAAAAGAAATTAAAAAACAGGGAGGAAAATTAATGTTACGTCGAAAAGAAAGAAACTTAGAAAATATTCCAGTAGGAGCGCTCGGACTGATTCCGGTCAGAGGATGCGAAGGTCTTGGAGACAAGGTCAATGATTATCTGGTAAAATGGCGCAAAGAAAGCGGTTCTGAACATAAAGGAGATGTCGCTTTCACCGGTTATGACAGAGATACTTTTATCATTGATGCCGATGTTCCGAGATTCGGTTCCGGAGAGGCAAAAGGAATCATCAAAGAGTCTGTTCGTGGAAAAGATCTCTATCTGATGGTCGACGTATGCAACTACAGCCTCACCTATTCTCTGACAGGAAACACAAACCATATGTCACCGGATGACCATTTCCAGAACTTAAAGCGTGTAATCGCTGCAGTCGGAGGAAAGGCGCGCCGCATCAATGTGATCATGCCATTCCTTTACGAAAGCCGTCAGCACAAAAGAACAAGCCGCGAGTCTTTAGACTGCGCACTCGGACTTCAGGAACTGGTACGCATGGGCGTTGATAACATCATTACTTTTGATGCGCACGATCCTCGTGTATCCAATGCCATCCCGCTGAGCGGATTTGAGACAGTTCCTCCAACTTACCAGTTTGTCAAAGGACTTCTGCGCAATGTAAAAGATCTGCAGATCGACAGTGACCACATGATGGCGATCAGCCCGGATGAAGGTGGTACGAACCGTGCGATCTACCTTGCAAACGTACTTGGACTGGATATGGGTATGTTCTACAAACGCCGTGATTATACACAGATCGTCAACGGACGCAACCCGATCGTTGCCCACGAATTCTTAGGAAGCTCTGTAGAAGGCAAAGACGTGATCATTATCGATGACATGATCTCTTCCGGAGATTCTATCATCGAAGTTGCAACAGAGCTGAAACGCAGAAAAGCAAAACGAATCTTTGCTGCAGCTACATTTGGTCTTTTCACAAACGGTCTGGACAAGTTCGATCAGGCATATGAGGACGGAACAATCTCCGGTATTCTGACAACTAACCTGATCTATCAGACACCGGAATTATTATCAAGACCATACTATATCAACTGTGACATGAGCAAATATATCGCTCTGATCATCGATACACTGAACCACGACGGTTCTATCAGCAGTATCTTAAGCCCGGATGAGAGAATCCAGCATGTACTGCAGAAATATAAAAACGGAGAAACGATTTAATTAAAAAAGAGGGAAACTGTTTCATTAATTGACAGTTTCCCTCTTTATTTCATATGGTGGAAATCTGGTTTTCATTCCCCCTGATAACAAAATCCGATCCACCAGTGTTTCTTGCAGCCAGCAGAATCAGCATAAAAACAGCCAATTTTCAAGCTGAAAATCGACTGTTCTATGAAATATCTTACAGTAATCCACCGATCGCCATAAACAATGGCGCAAATACAAGTGACACAACTGTCATCAGTTTGATCAGGATATTGATGGATGGTCCTGATGTATCTTTAAACGGATCTCCAACAGTGTCTCCGACAACCGCTGCCTTGTGAGCCTCGCTTCCTTTTCCGCCGTGATTTCCTTCTTCGATGTACTTCTTGGCATTATCCCAGGCACCACCTGAGTTTGCCATAAAGATCGCCATGAGAACACCTGTCACAAGCGCACCTGCCTGAAGTCCGCCAAGAGCTTCCACTCCTAACACGATTCCGACCAGGATCGGCACAACAACTGCCATTGCTCCCGGAAGAAGCATCTCATGAAGTGCAGCTGTCGTAGAGATAGATACGCAAGACTTATAATCCGGTTTTTCCGTTCCTTTCATAATTCCCGGTTTCTCACGGAACTGACGTCTTACTTCCTCGATCATCTTATATGCTGCCTTAGATACGGATTCCATGGTAAATGCAGAGAACAGGAATGTAAGCATTCCTCCGATAAACAATCCGATGATCACACGATAATCCAGCACATTGATACTTTCCAGATGTACTGCCTGAGAATACGAAGCAAACAGTGCCAGTGCTGTCAGCGCAGCAGAACCGATTGCAAAGCCTTTTCCCATAGCTGCTGTTGTATTTCCTACAGAATCCAGTTTATCAGTGATTTCACGTACCGATTTGTCCAGACCTGACATTTCTGCGATTCCGCCGGCATTATCGGCGATCGGACCATATGCATCCACCGCAACTGTAATTCCAGTTGTAGAAAGCATTCCCACTGCTGCCAGAGCAATTCCGTACAATCCGTCTACCTGATATGCTACAAAAATACCGATGCAGATCAGGATCAGCGGGATTGCTGTTGACTGCATTCCGACTGCGATTCCACTGATGATCGTGGTTGCCGGTCCTGTCTCAGACTGCTCTCCGATCTTCTTCACCGGATTGTAATCTGCTGATGTATAGCATTCTGTAATCAGACCAATGAGAACACCTACGATCAGACCTGCGATTACGGCGATCGCTCCGTCAAAGTTTCCAAATAAAACCTTACTCAGTACAAGAGACACGATCACAACCAGAAGTGCCGCAATATTGCTTCCCATCTTCAGGGCTTTCTGCGGACTTACTTTCTCATCCCCTTTTACAAAGAATGTACCGATAATGGATGCTACAAGTCCACATCCCGCGATCGCAAGCGGGAATACAACTCCGGAAATTGCAGAAACCGCAACACCAAGTGTCAGTGCAGAAACGAGAGATCCTACATAAGATTCAAATAAGTCGGCTCCCATTCCTGCAACATCTCCTACATTATCCCCTACGTTGTCTGCGATTACTGCAGGGTTACGCGGATCATCCTCAGGGATTCCGGCTTCTACTTTTCCAACCAGATCAGCCCCTACGTCTGCAGCTTTTGTATAGATACCACCGCCAACACGCGCAAACAGCGCAATTGAAGATGCTCCCAAACTGAATCCGGACAGCACGTCTACATCTTTCGTCAGAATATATACAACGCTGACTCCAAGCGCTCCCAGACCTGCTACACACATTCCCATAACGGCTCCGCCTGAAAATGCGATGGAAAGCGCCTTATTCATTCCACTTTCTCTGGCAGCATTCGCTGTTCTTACATTCGCCTTTGTTGCAACATTCATGCCAAAGTAACCTGCCAGTGTAGAAAACAAAGCTCCCACAACAAAACAGATTGCTGTTACCCAGTTACCGATCCCGAATCCGATCAGTAAAAACAATACGATCACAAATACGATCAGAATCTTGTATTCTGCAGTAAGGAATGCGCGTGCACCCTCACTGATCGCAGATGCGATCTCTTTCATTTTCTCTGTTCCTTCTTCCTGCTTCGCAACTTTTACAGCCAGATATCCGGCAAATAGTAACGCGAGAACCGATACGACAGGAACTACGTACATTAAATTTTCCATTTTCTCCTCCTCAATCTCAATTTTGGGATTTTCTGTGCATCTGTACCTCCATCTTATACAGATGACACTGCTTCTATAGTTTACCAAACAAATGAATAATTTTCAACATAGAAATTCATTTTATATTCATTCCTCTTATTTTTCTTTTTAGCTGCTTTGTTTATTTTTCCATCTAAAATTGATATTTAAAATCCATTATCCTTTTTATATGTCTATTTTTTGTTTATTTTGTATATTTGTTATTTATTTCTCAATCTTTTTCTTTACAGTATTATCTCATTTTTGCAAGTTAATTTTTTCTTTCTTTCATTTTTTGTTTTTTATTACACAGTATGGATTTTTTCCTTTTATTATGGTAATCTGGTTGCAGAGAGGTGTTATATGTATGAAGACATTTTTTAAAAATCTGACCTTTACTTTCCTTTGCCTTGGTATCTCCACGATACTGGCATTTTTCTTTTTTAACCTAGGACAAAAAAATTCTGTCAACACTGCCCTGATTTATATTCTGGCTCTGATCCTGATCGCTCAGAATACGACCAGTTACTGGTATGGTGCTGCCGCCTCCGTTTTTTGTGTCATCGCAGCAAACTATTTTTTTACATATCCCTATTTCAAACTAAACTTCATACTGGACGGATATCCGGTCACATTTATCGGCATGCTGGCTATTTCTCTTATCACCAGCGCGACCGCCAGTATGCTCAAAAAACAAAAAGCCATTGCCTCCGAACGGGAACGAAAGCTTGCAGAAGCAGAGCGCGAGAAAATTCATGCCAATCTTCTGCGCGCCGTATCACATGATCTGCGTACCCCTCTGACGAGCATAATCGGCTCTTCTGCCTCTTATCTGGACGATGCCCAGAATATGTCCGAGCAAGAACGTATGGAGCTGATTTCGAATATTAACGAGGATGCACAGTGGCTGCTGAATATGGTGGAAAACCTGCTCTCTGTAACGAAGATTCAAAATGAATCCAGCAAAGTCAAAAAGTCGCAGGAAATTGTGGAAGAAGTCGTCTCCGAATCAATTGTCCGACTTCAGAAACGCCTTCCTAAAATCCAGATCCGGGTTTCTATGCCGGAAGATTTTCTGATGATCCCAATGGATGCTACTTTGATCGAACAGGTGCTGATCAACTTGATGGAAAATGCCTATGTCCATTCCTCGAGCTCTGATCCCATCGACCTTTTGATCACCGATCAGCCGGACTGTGTCACATTTGCAGTCCGGGACTATGGAATCGGACTGGATCCCGACCAGATCCCTTTTATTTTTGACGGACAGTACAGCTCTGATACCGCTGACGGACACAAAGGAATCGGCATCGGACTGTCTATCTGCCGGACGATCATTCATGCTCACGACGGCGTGATCCACGCTGCCAATCTGGATAAAGGAGCCGAATTCTCCTTTACCCTTCCAAAAGAAAAGGAGAACGCAAACTATGCCTAAATTCGCTGTATTGATTATAGAAGACGAAAAAAATATTCAGACCTTTGTAGGAAAGATCCTGAAAAAACAGGATTACCGTGTACTGTATGCGGACTGCGGGAAAGAAGGACTGAATCTGATCCATTCCCAATGTCCAGACGTAATTATTTTAGACCTTGGTCTGCCTGATATGAATGGAAATGATATTATCCAGGAAGTCCGGACCTGGACCAGTACCCCGATCATTGTCATCTCCGCACGAAGTGCCGAAAAGGAAAAGGTTCTCGCATTGGATCAGGGAGCGGATGATTACATTACCAAGCCATTCGGAACCTCAGAACTGCTTGCCCGCATCCGTACCTCCTTAAGACACAGCAACCGCTTATATACTACAGATTCTCTTTATATCCGGCCCTATCGCTACGAAGATCTGGTATTGGATTTTTCCAAACGGGAACTGACCTTAGACAAACAGCCGGTTCATCTGACCCCTATTGAATACAAAATTGTATCCTATCTGGCACAGAATTCCGGAAAAGTCATGACATACGCCGCCATCATTTCCAATGTCTGGGGACCATACGCAGACGACGACAATAAAATCCTGCGCGTCAATATGGCAAATATCCGAAGAAAGCTGGAAAAAGACCCTGCACAGCCTAAATATATCTTTACAGAAGTAGGCGTTGGATACCGAATGCAGGAGGATTCATCAGAAAACGATTAGCAGTAATCTCTTATGCTAAGATTGCGCTAAAAAGGCCTCAAATCTCTTTTCTTTTTATGCCTTTGTCACTAAAATAGAATCTGGTCCGATACAAGGGCAATTTCATTCAAAGGAGTGACAGTAATGGGCAATAATATCGTAATGATACTTTTGATGATCATCGGTGGTTCTGCAGGAATTTTTTCCACACTGTTCATTTTGATCAGTCTGCCGGTAACCATTATCCAAAAATTTATCCGCAAAGCACGTTACGGATATAAATTAACCGATTAACTAATTTTATTAAACCTCTTACCTTATAAAAACAACGACCGTAAAATTCCCGAGAATCTTACAGTCGTTGTTTTTCGCTTTATTCTACTGCTATTTTTTTTACCCGTCCAAGTGCTTTCTGTACTGCCGGAATGGAGATGATCACGATTGTAATCAGTCCTTCTGCCAGAAGGAAACTGTAGTTATATGCGATCGGATATACGGCTGCAAGTGATTTCGGGAAATTGTCCGGCATGTAGTCCATCCAGTACAAATATCCTCCCAGCGCATGAAACGCTCCCCTGGCGAGAACAGCTACGATATAGCCTTTGAGCAGTCCATTCTTTTGCTTTGCAAAGAAACCTGCCACACCAAGTGCTGCGAAAGCCAATACATAATCACAGCATACCTGGAACAGAGAAAGTACGTATGGCTCCTGTAAAAACTGGAGCATTCCATATGTAAATCCAACCAAAATTCCTGTTCTTACTCCATACCAGTTTGCTACCAGCACGATAAAGAGCATGCTGCACAGTGTCACACTGCCGCCCCATGGCAGAGAGAAAATCTTGATATAGGAAGTAATAAAAGCAAGTGCCATTGCCATCGCACAGCACGCAAGCTGTTTCGCGGACATTTTATTTTTTTCTGAATTTTTACCGGCAAAAAACAATGCAATACCAAATACAACGATTCCCAGCACAATACAAATTGCATATCCTGCAGTCGTCAGACCGCCTTCTGCATTTACCATAAAGTTCAACATAAAAAACTCCTCCTTGTTTTCGTGATTGAAAACAAGGAGGAGTTCCTTGTATAAACGAGATTACAGTTCCTACGTTGGCATTATCCAAATCAGGTTATAGGTCGAAGTTCACAACTTCCTCTCAGCCTGTCACACAAGCTCCCCTTGTTATCAATCGTATTTTATTTTATTCTTCGTCCAGAACTACTTCTTCCAGATCTGCTGATTCTGCTGTTTCCACTGCATCGCTTTCATCCAGTTCTTCAGCCTCTTCTTCTGCTTCCAGTTCTGTGTTTAACTGAACATCACGGTACTTCTTCATACCTGTACCTGCAGGAATATGTTTACCGATGATGACGTTCTCTTTCAGACCGATCAGGTGGTCCACCTTACCTTTGATCGCAGCTTCTGTCAGGACTTTTGTTGTCTCCTGGAAGGATGCTGCAGACAGGAAGGATTCTGTAGCCAGAGATGCTTTTGTGATACCAAGCATGATCTGTTCACCTGTTGCAGGCTCTTTTCCTTCTGCTTCCATCTGCTCGTTCACTTCGTTGAACTCCAGAACATCTACCATAGTTCCAGGCAGGAATTCGGTATCTCCTCTTTCCTCGATACGAATCTTCTTCAGCATCTGGCGTACAATAACCTCGATATGCTTGTCATTGATTTCTACACCCTGCAAACGGTAAACTCGCTGTACTTCCTGGATCATGTAATCCTGTACGGCACGAAGTCCTTTGATCTTCAGGATATCGTGAGGATTTACACTACCTTCTGTCAGCTCATCTCCGGCCTCCAGATATACACCATCCTGAATCTTGATACGGGAACCGTATGGGATCAGGTATGCTTTGGATTCTCCTGTCTGATCATTTGTTACAATGATCTCACGCTTTTTCTTTGTATCGCTGATTGTTGCCGTACCGGCAAACTCTGTGATAATCGCAAGTCCTTTCGGCTTTCTTGCCTCAAAAAGCTCTTCGACACGAGGAAGACCCTGTGTGATATCGTCACCGGCAACTCCACCCGTATGGAATGTACGCATGGTCAGCTGTGTACCAGGTTCACCGATGGACTGAGCAGCAATGATACCGACTGCTTCACCAACCTGAACGGCTTCCCCTGTTGCCATGTTTGCACCGTAACATTTTGCACAAACACCATTCTTACATTTACATGTAAGGATTGTACGGATCTTCACTGTATCCAGTGGTTCACCGTTTTCGTCAACCGCTTTCTTCATGACTCTTTCTGCACGCTTCGGTGTGATCATGTGATTTGCTTTGACGATGATATTTCCATCCTTGTCTTTCAGATCTTCACAAGAGAATCTTCCTGTGATACGCTCCTGCAGACTTTCGATTTCTTCATTTCCGTCCATGAATGCTTTTACATACATTCCCGGAATCTCTTTTCCTTCTGCCGCACAGTCACTGTCGTGAATGATAAGCTCCTGAGAAACATCAACCAGACGTCTTGTCAGGTATCCTGAATCGGCTGTACGAAGCGCGGTATCGGACATTCCCTTACGAGCTCCATGCGCAGACATAAAGTATTCCAGTACGTCCAGACCCTCACGGAAGTTGGACTTGATCGGCAGCTCGATCGTACGACCTGCTGTATCCGCCATCAAACCACGCATACCTGCAAGCTGTTTGATCTGCTTGTCAGAACCACGGGCTCCGGAATCTGCCATCATGAAGATGTTATTGTATTTATCCAGCCCGGAAAGCAGAGCTTCTGTCAATTTGTCATCGGTTGCTTTCCATGTCTCAACAACTTCTTTGTAACGTTCTTCTTCTGTGATCAGACCACGTTTGTAGTTCTTTGTGATCTTGTCTACAGTATCCTGTGCAGTCTGGATCATCTCCGGTTTCTGCGGCGGTACTGTCATATCAGAAATCGATACGGTCATCGCTGCTCTTGTAGAGAACTTGTAACCAATCGCTTTTACATCATCCAGAACTTCTGCTGTCTGAGTTGCTCCGTGTGTATTGATTACTTTTTCCAGGATCTGTTTGAGCTGTTTCTTTCCTACGTGGAAATCTACTTCCAGAAGCAGTTCGTTTCCATCTACTTCACGGTCTACGAATCCAAGATCCTGCGGAATAATCTCATTGAACAACATTCTTCCAAGTGTTCCATCGATCGTGCCTGTCTTCACCGTTCCGTCCGGCATCTCTCTGGAAACACGGACTTTGATTCTGGAATGCAGTGTCACATATCCATTTTCATATGCCAGGAGTGCTTCGTTTAAGTTCTTAAAGAACATACCCTCACCTGTTGCTCCCGGTCTTTCCTGTGTCAGATAGTAAATACCAAGTACCATATCCTGAGAAGGAACGGCTACCGGTCCACCATCGGACGGTTTCAGCAGGTTGTTCGGTGAAAGAAGCAGGAAACGGCATTCTGCCTGTGCTTCTACTGACAGCGGTACATGGACAGCCATCTGGTCACCATCGAAATCGGCGTTGTAAGCTGTACATACCAATGGATGCAGCTTGATTGCCTTACCTTCTACAAGGATTGGCTCAAACGCCTGAATACCAAGTCTGTGCAGTGTGGGGGCACGGTTCAACATAACCGGATGCTCTTTGATCACTTCTTCGAGCACATCCCAAACCTCCGGCTGGAGTCTCTCTACCATTTTCTTGGCATTCTTAATATTATGAGCAGTTCCGTTTGCCACCAGTTCTTTCATAACAAACGGTTTGAATAATTCAATCGCCATCTCTTTCGGCAGACCGCACTGATAGATCTTCAATTCCGGTCCTACGACGATAACGGAACGTCCGGAATAGTCAACACGTTTTCCGAGCAGGTTCTGACGGAAACGTCCGGACTTACCTTTTAACATGTCTGACAGAGATTTCAGAGCTCTGTTTCCAGGACCTGTAACAGGACGACCGCGGCGGCCGTTGTCGATCAGAGCATCAACTGCTTCCTGAAGCATACGTTTCTCGTTGCGTACGATAATATCCGGCGCTCCCAGTTCAAGCAGTCTTCTCAGACGGTTATTACGGTTGATAATTCTTCTGTACAAATCATTTAAGTCAGATGTTGCAAAACGTCCACCATCCAGCTGTACCATCGGACGCAGATCCGGCGGAATGACCGGGATCGCGGAAAGAATCATCCACTCCGGTTTGTTTCCGGATTCACGGAATGCTTCTACAACCTCCAGACGTTTTACGATTCTTGCTCTCTTCTGACCTGTGGCATTGACAAGTCCTGCCTGCAGTTCTGCATATTCTTTTTCCAGATCAATGGATTGCAGCAATTCCTGAATTGCCTCAGCTCCCATACCTACGCGGAATGCTTTGCTTCCCCATTTTTCTTTTTCTTCCTGATACTCTGCCTCTGACAGGATCTGTTTGTACTGAAGGTCTGTCTCCCCTTTGTCCAGTACGATATAAGATGCAAAGTAAAGAACTCTCTCCAGTGTTCTTGGGGAGATGTCCAGGATCAGTCCCATACGGCTTGGGATTCCCTTGAAATACCAGATATGGGATACCGGAGCCGCAAGGGCGATATGGCCCATGCGCTCACGGCGTACAGATGCTTTTGTTACTTCCACTCCACATCTGTCACAAACAACACCTTTGTAACGGATTTTTTTGTATTTTCCACAGTGACATTCCCAGTCCTTACTTGGTCCGAAAATTCGCTCGCAGAAAAGACCGTCTTTTTCTGGTTTTAACGTTCTATAGTTAATGGTCTCCGGTTTTGTAACCTCGCCTCTTGACCATTCCATGATCTTTTCCGGTGAAGCCAGTCCGATTTTGATCGCATCAAAAGTTAACGGCTGATATTGTTGTTCATTATTGCTTGCTGGCATATAAACGGCTCCTCCTATTCTTCATCATCCATGAATTCATCAAATTCCAATTCCATATCAGGAGCGAAATCCTCTTCCTCCTGTGGTTCTACGTTCTCCAGTTCTTCCCCGACGAATTCCTGCTCTGTAAATCCATGTGCTCCGAAAGATTCTTTTTCATCGCGGTATTTCTTTCCTTCGATGATCGAGCGCAGGTCTGTCTCGCCGTAATCTACAGTCTCCATGATTTCCACTTCTGTGTTGTCATCACGAAGTACACGCACATCCAGGGCAAGGGACTGAAGCTCTTTGAGCAGTACCTTGAAGGACTCAGGAATACCTGGTTCCGGAATGTTCTCTCCTTTGATGATTGCTTCGTATGTCTTGACACGTCCTACAACATCATCGGATTTGACTGTCAGGATCTCCTGCAGTGTATAAGATGCACCGTAGGCCTCTAAAGCCCAAACCTCCATCTCTCCGAAACGCTGTCCACCGAACTGAGCTTTACCACCCAGCGGCTGCTGTGTTACCAGTGAGTAAGGACCTGTTGAACGTGCATGGATCTTATCATCTACCAGATGATGAAGTTTTAAGTAATGCATGTGTCCAATTGTTACCGGGCTGTCAAAATATTCTCCGGTACGTCCGTCACGCAGGCGTACTTTACCGTCTCTTGAAAGCGGTACTCCTTTCCACAGCGCTCTGTGTTCACGATTGTCAGACAGATACTGAAGCACTTCCGGAAGTAATTCCTCTCCGTGTTTCTTTTCAAAGTCTTCCCATTCCATATTTACATAATCATTTGCCAGATCCAGCGTATCCATGATGTCATTCTCGTTTGCTCCGCCGAATACCGGTGTTGCAACATTAAAGCCAAGTGCTTTTGCTGCAAGACTTAAGTGGATCTCGAGCACCTGCCCGATATTCATACGGGAAGGCACACCCAGTGGGTTCAGCACGATATCCAGAGGACGTCCATTTGGAAGATATGGCATATCTTCTACCGGAAGCACTCTGGAGACAACACCCTTGTTACCATGACGTCCGGCCATCTTATCACCAACAGAAATTTTTCTCTTCTGTGCGATATAGATGCGTACGGACTGGTTTACTCCAGGTGAAAGTTCGTCTCCGTTCTCTCTTGTAAATACTTTTGCGTCTACGATAATACCATATTCACCGTGCGGTACCTTCAGAGAAGTATCTCTTACTTCACGTGCTTTTTCGCCAAAGATCGCGCGAAGCAGTCTCTCTTCTGCTGTCAGCTCTGTCTCTCCCTTCGGAGTTACCTTTCCGACCAGAATATCTCCTGCACGTACTTCTGCACCGATACGGATGATACCTCTCTCATCCAGATCTTTGAGTGCATCGTCACCGACACCAGGGATATCTCTTGTAATCTCCTCAGGTCCCAGTTTTGTATCTCTTGCTTCTGCTTCATATTCTTCGATATGAACAGATGTATAAACGTCTTCTGCAACGAGACGCTCGCTTAACAGAACAGCATCCTCGTAGTTGTAACCTTCCCATGTCATGAAACCGATCAGCGGGTTCTTTCCAAGAGCCATCTCTCCATTGGATGTAGACGGTCCGTCTGCGATCACCTGTCCGGCTTCCACACGTTCTCCCTTGTCTACGATCGGCACCTGATTGTAGCAGTTGCTCTGGTTACTTCTTAAGAATTTTGTCAGTTTATATGTTTTCTTTGTTCCATCGTCATGTTTGATCGTAATGCTTGTAGATGTAGAGCTCTCTACCACACCAGCTCTCTCTGCAACCATACATACACCGGAGTCTACCGCTGCTTTTACTTCCATACCTGTTCCGACTGCCGGAGCTTCTGTTGTAAGAAGCGGCACTGCCTGACGCTGCATGTTGGATCCCATCAGCGCACGGTTGGCATCGTCATTCTCAAGGAATGGGATCAATGCTGTCGCAACAGAGAATACCATCTGCGGAGACACGTCCATATAATCAAATTTGCTTCTCTCATATTCCTGTGTCTCTTCACGATAACGACCGGATACATTCTTATGCAGGAAGTGTCCTTCCTCATCCAGTGGTGTATTCGCCTGTGCTACATGATAGTTGTCCTCTTCATCTGCTGTCATATACACAACATCTTCTGTAACGATCGGGTTCATCGGATCTGTTTTGTCAATCTTACGATATGGAGCTTCAATGAATCCATATTCGTTGATTCTCGCATAAGTTGCAAGCGAGTTGATCAGACCGATGTTCGGACCTTCAGGTGTCTCGATCGGACACATTCTTCCATAGTGAGAATAGTGAACGTCACGGACCTCAAATCCTGCACGGTCTCTGGAAAGACCACCAGGTCCAAGTGCAGACAGACGTCTCTTGTGAGTCAGCTCTCCAAGAGGGTTGTTCTGATCCATGAACTGAGACAGCTGAGAAGAACCAAAGAATTCTTTCACGGCTGCAGTCACCGGCTTGATATTGATCAGAGACTGTGGAGAAACTCCGTCCTGATCCTGTGTTGTCATTCTTTCACGAACAACTCTCTCCAGTCTGGACAGACCGATTCTGTACTGATTCTGGAGAAGCTCTCCAACCGCACGGATACGTCTGTTGCCCAGATGATCGATATCATCATCGTTACCCATTCTGTATTCCAGATGGATGTTATAGTTAATAGAAGCTAAAATATCTTCTTTTGTAATATGTTTCGGAATCAGATCATGAATATCTCTCTTGATCAGAGATTTCAGTTCTTCCACATCTCCTGCAGATTCTTCCAGAAGTCCTGCCAGTACAGGGTAGTATACCTGCTCTGTCACTCCGACTTCTTCCGGATCGATATCCACAACTGCCTGCAGATCTACCATCATATTAGACAGAATCTTGATATTGCGGGACTCATCCTCTCCCTCTACCCATACAAACGGAGCACCACTGTTCTGGATCGCATCTGCAATCTCAGCTGTGATCAGAGTTCCTTTTTCTGCAACAATCTCTCCTGTCAGCTCATTCACAACATCCTCTGCCACTTTCTGCCCTTTGATACGGTTTTTCAGTGCCAGTTTTTTGTTGAATTTGTAACGTCCGACTTTTGCAAGATCGTAACGTCTCGGATCAAAGAACATGCTTGTAATCAGACTTTCTGCACTGTCCACTGCAAGCGGCTCTCCCGGACGGATCTTCTTATATAATTCAAGCAGACCTTCCTGATAGTTCTCTGCTGTATCTTTTCCGAAACTTGCAAGGATCTTCGGTTCTTCACCAAACAGGTCAATAATCTCTGCATTTGTTCCGATACCAAGTGCACGGATCAATACTGTGATCGGCACCTTTCTTGTTCTGTCTACACGTACATAGAAAACGTCATTGGAGTCTGTCTCATATTCCAGCCACGCACCGCGGTTTGGAATTACTGTAGAAGAATACAGCTCTTTTCCAAGCTTGTCATGTGCGATTCCATAATAAATTCCCGGTGAACGAACAAGCTGACTTACAATAACTCGTTCAGCACCATTGATCACAAATGTACCTGTCTTTGTCATCAATGGGAGATCCCCCATAAAAATCTCATGTTCGTTGATCTCATCAGTCTCTCTGTTGTAGAGTCTGACTCTCACTTTCAAAGGTGCAGCATAAGTTGCATCACGTTCTTTACACTCTTCAATCGTGTACTTCACGTCATCCTCGCAAAGTGTAAAATCTACAAATTCCAGACTGAAATGACCTGCATAGTCAGAAATCGGAGAAATATCATCAAATACCTCTTTTAATCCTTCATCCAGAAACCACTGATAAGAATCTTTCTGGACTTCGATTAGATTCGGCATCTCTAATACTTCTTTTTGTCTGGAATAGCTCATGCGAGAACTTTTTCCACTTGTGATGGGACGAATTCTGTTTTTCTCCATATGACGTTTCACTCCTCATATATTTTTTTGCGGGCAGCAAGTACCCTCCAATAGGTTCCAGTAAATAGGAAAAGAGCCCTGTGACAATATTTCTCTTCACTTCATGGCATACCTTTCCATAATAGCGCATTTTTAACTATATCACAAAACTCTTTTTTCTGTCAACATATTTTGGTTTATTTTCTCAAAAAACTCTTGACAAGTTTTCTCATCTATGGTATTAACGCAAAAACCGCAGAAGCGTTCATCTTCTGCGGTCTCATCTGGCTTTTATCAGCAATTATTTCAGGTTAACTTCTGCACCTTCTGCTTCTAATTTAGCTTTGATTTCTTCAGCTTCTGCTTTAGAAACACCTTCTTTTACTACCTTAGGAGCTCCGTCAACTACTTCTTTTGCTTCTTTCAGTCCAAGTCCTGTGATCTCACGAACAACTTTGATAACTTTAACTTTAGATGCTCCAGCAGATACTAATTCTACGTCGAACTCATCTTTCTCTTCTGCTGCTCCAGCTCCGTCTCCAGCTGCTGCTGCAACTACAACACCTGCTGCTGCAGAAACACCAAATTCTTCTTCACAAGCTTTTACTAATTCATTTAATTCTAATACTGATAACTCTTTGATCGCTTCGATCATTTCAGCTGTTGTCAATTTAGCCATTTTCATATCCTCCATATTCATTGATATTCTGATTATTTTTATACTCTGCCGTACATCATACGGCTACCCCATAAAGGCATATCCTGCCGGGTATAAAATGTAATTCCAATTACTCTGCTGTTGTCTCAGCTGCTTCCTCTGCAGGAGCTTCAGCTGTCTCTGCAACTGCTTCGCCATCTTTTTCTGCGATCTGTTTGATAACGCGAGCGAAGTTTGTAATTGGTGACTGCATACTTCCAAGTAATCTGGAAAGCAATACTTCTCTGGATGGAATCTTAGCCAGTTCTGAAAGTGCTGCCACATCATAAACTGTTCCTTCCACTACACCACCTTTTAATTCAAGCTTGTCTGCTCCTTTTGCAAACTCGCAAAGAATTCTTGCTGGTGCTGTTGCATCTTCTTTAGAAATTGCAATCGCGCTTGGTCCTTCCAGACATCCTTCAAGACCTTCGAATTCAGTTCCTTCGAATGCTCTCTTCATCATAGTGTTCTTATATACTCTGTAAGTAACACCTGCTTCTCTGAGCTTTTTACGAAGTTCTGTATCCTGAGCAACTGTCAGTCCGCGGTAATCTACGAGAACAACTGACTGAGCTCCTTTCAGTTCTTCTGAAATCGCCTCAACGATTGGCTGTTTTAATTCTACTTTTGCCATGTTCGGTACACCTCCTTATTTTATTGTGCGTGTACTGCCAAAATAAAAACCTCTGTATCCAAAGACACAGAGGTTTACAAATCCGAAATTGAATTCGCATACTTCCTCGGCAGGCGTTTTCTCCTTATGCCTTACGGCACCTGCTGTCTTCGGCAGTCAATTGCTATATTATAATAGCACTTTATATTGTCAATGTCAACAGTTTTTTAAACCAGTTTCATTGGGTTGATTTTTACACCAGGTCCCATTGTAGATGTCAGTGTTACGCTCTTTAAGTACTGACCTTTTACTGCTGCCGGTTTAGCTTTGTTGATTGCATCGATAAGCGTCTGGAAGTTGTCCGCTAACTGTTCTTCAGTAAATGAAGCTTTTCCAATCGGCACATGGATAATGTTTGTTTTGTCCAATCTGTACTCAATCTTACCAGCTTTGATATCGTTGATTGCTTTTGTTACGTCCATTGTAACTGTTCCGGCTTTCGGGTTTGGCATCAGACCTTTTGGTCCAAGTACACGTCCGAGACGTCCAACAACACCCATCATGTCAGGTGTAGCAACAACAACATCGAATTCAAACCATCCTTCGTTCTGGATCTTTGGAATCAGATCCTCTGCTCCTACGTAATCTGCTCCGGCTGCTTTTGCTTCTTCTGCTTTTGCATCTTTTGCAAATACAAGGATACGAACTTTTTTACCAGTTCCGTGAGGAAGCACTACTGCTCCACGGATCTGCTGGTCAGCGTGACGTCCGTCACAACCTGTTCTGATGTGAGCTTCGATTGTCTCGTCAAATTTAGCTACTGCTGATTTTTTCACTAATGCAACTGCTTCTGCTTTCTCGTAAAGATTTCCTCTTTCGATCAGTTTTGCAGCTTCGATATATTTCTTTCCTCGTTTCATTTCAAATAACCTCCTTGTGGTATTGGCGGGAACGTGCCCCTCCCACTTTTTCGTGAATTTACATATAACATAGATTGTCTCTTCCTCCTTTTCGAAGACACCGAAAAGAATTGTTCAGACTTTCTTAAATCTCTGCTTTTTTATCTGGCAGTTATCTCTTACTCTTCAACCACTACACCCATAGAACGGCATGTTCCTGCCACCATGCTCATAGCTGCTTCTACTGTTGCAGCATTTAAGTCTGGCATTTTCATCTCAGCGATTTCCTGAAGCTGAGCTTTTGTGATTGTTGCAACTTTTGTTTTGTTCGGCACACCGGAACCTGATTTCAGGTTACATGCTTTCTTAATAAGAACTGCTGCCGGTGGAGTCTTTGTAACGAAGCTAAAGCTTCTGTCATTGTAAACTGTGATAACAACAGGAATAATCAGGTCACCCTGGTCTGCTGTTCTGGCATTGAACTGTTTTGTAAATTCAACGATATTTACACCGTGCTGTCCAAGTGCAGGACCTACCGGTGGTGCTGGAGTTGCTTTACCAGCTGGAATCTGTAATTTAATATATCCTTCTACTTTTTTTGCCATTTTTCATTACCTCCTTGTGGTATTGGCGGGATTTGTATCCCTCCCACGGTTTTTTAATCCATCTTTCTTACTTCTGAGAAATTCAGTTCAACCGGAGTCTCTCGGCCGAACAGCTCTACATTGATCGACAGGCTCTGTTTCTGTTCGTTGATCGCCTGGATCATACCAACAGTACCTTCCCATGCTCCGCTCAATACGGTCACTGTATCGCCAACCTCGAAGTCAACTACGATGTCTTCCTGTTTGATTCCCAGATTTGCCATTTCCTCTTCTTCCAGCGGAACCGGCTTGGATCCAGGTCCGACAAATCCTGTCACACCTCTGGTATTTCTTACGACATACCAGGTATCATCATTCATGATCATATGGATCAGGACATACCCAGGAAACATCTTCTTCTGACTTGCTTTCTGAACACCATTCTTTAATTCCACGACTTCCTGCATCGGAACTCTGACTTCAAGAATCTGGTCCTCCAGGTGACGGTTCTCAATTGTCTTATCAATGTTTGCTTTTACTTTGTTTTCATACCCGGAATAAGTATGAACTACATACCATTTTGCATCTGACATAAAATCACCTTTCCGCTTCTGACCAGCTATTTTATCAGAAAGTCAATCCCATATTTCATCAGTACATCGATCACAGAGATCAATGCGCCCATCAATACAGAAACGATTACAACTGCAGCTGTCTGCTTTGCAAGTGTGTTCTTATCCGGCCAGACAATCTTTTTAAATTCGGCCTTCATTCCTTTAAACCAGCTTGACTTCTGAGCTTTTTCTGCTTTTCCTGTCTTTCCACTCATACATCCACTTCCTTCCAACGATTATTTCGTTTCTTTGTGCAGTGTGTGTGATTTACAGAATTTGCAGTACTTCTTTGTCTCCATACGGTCCGGATGTGTTTTCTTATCCTTAGTCATGTTGTAGTTACGATTCTTGCATTCCGTACATTCCAATGTGATTCTTGTGCGCACAACTTCCACCTCGCTTTTTATTTACTTTTTACATGTTACTTTGATGGCTGCGACCCCATCTAATTTTAGGCATAAAAAAAAGACCTACTTCCATTCGCCAGAAAATTGTATCATATGGCAATAGGGAAGTCAAGGTGTTTCTTCTTTCAATTTACATATGAAAATTTATGAAAATTTATATACACTGAAAACTCTTCCTATTTTAAATACCCTGATTTTCTTTTTTGGAGAAATACTTTTCCCTCTGTCATTCAATATTTTATCGTTTTTTTATTGATTTTGTCCATCAAATATGTATAATTGTGGTAGGGATATTGCTATGTCTGCATTTGCAGTTCATTGCATTATTACTATATAAGAAAAGAGGTTTAACGTAACATGGCACAGATTGATTTAACCAAGTATGGCATTACCGGAACTACAGAAATTGTGTACAATCCTTCTTACGAAGTATTATTCGAAGAAGAAACAAAACCTGAACTCGAAGGTTTTGAAAAAGGTCAGGAAAGTGAACTCGGTGCAGTAAACGTAATGACTGGAGTATATACAGGACGTTCACCTAAAGACAAATTCATTGTAATGGATGAGAACTCTAAAGATACTGTATGGTGGACTTCTGATGAATATAAGAACGATAACCACCCGGCTTCTGAAGAAGCATGGTCTACAGTAAAAGACATCGCATTGAAAGAACTCTCTAACAAGAGACTGTTCGTTGTAGATGCATTCTGCGGAGCTAACAAAGATACACGTATGGCAATCCGTTTCATCGTTGAGGTTGCTTGGCAGGCACACTTTGTTACAAACATGTTCATCCAGCCTACAGAAGAAGAATTAAAAGACTTTGAACCAGATTTCGTTGTTTACAACGCTTCTAAAGCAAAAGTTGAAAACTACAAAGAGCTCGGACTTAACTCTGAGACAGCTGTTATGTTCAACATCACAAGCCGTGAGCAAGTTATCGTAAACACATGGTACGGCGGAGAGATGAAAAAAGGTATGTTCTCTATGATGAACTACTACCTGCCGCTGAAAGGTATCGCTTCTATGCACTGTTCTGCAAACACAGACATGAACGGAGAGAACACAGCACTCTTCTTCGGACTTTCAGGAACAGGTAAGACAACACTCTCTACAGATCCGAAACGTCTTCTGATCGGTGATGACGAGCACGGATGGGATGACAACGGAGTATTCAACTTTGAAGGCGGATGCTACGCAAAAGTTATCAACCTTGACAAAGAATCTGAGCCGGACATCTACAATGCAATCAGACGTGACGCTCTTCTTGAGAACGTAACTCTGGATGCAGAAGGAAAGATCGACTTTAATGACAAGAGTGTTACAGAAAATACTCGTGTATCTTACCCGATCAACCACATCGAGAACATCGTACGTCCGGTTTCTTCTGCACCGGCAGCTAAGAATGTAATCTTCCTGTCTGCAGATGCATTCGGAGTACTTCCTCCGGTATCTGTTCTGACACCAGAGCAGGCTGAATACTACTTCCTGTCTGGATTCACAGCAAAACTTGCTGGTACAGAACGTGGAATCACAGAGCCTACACCAACATTCTCAGCTTGCTTCGGACAGGCATTCTTAGAGCTGCATCCTACAAAATATGCAGAAGAACTTGTTAAGAAAATGGAAGCAAACGGAGCAAAAGCATACCTGGTGAACACAGGATGGAACGGAACAGGAAAACGTATCTCTATCAAAGATACTCGCGGTATCATCGATGCAATCTTAAACGGAGACATCGTAAATGCACCTACTAAGAAGATCCCATTCTTCAACTTCGAAGTACCAACAGAGCTTCCAGGTGTAGATACAAACATTCTTGACCCACGTGACACTTATGCAGATGCTGCTGAGTGGGAGACAAAAGCAAAAGATCTTGCACAGAGATTTGTTAAGAACTTTGCTAAATACGAAGGAAATGAAGCTGGAAAAGCTTTAGTTTCTGCTGGTCCGGAAGTTTAATTTCTAATTTTCATAAAATCAGAGCCAAAGTAAACGCAATGATTGCGTGAGCTTTGGCTCTTTTTATTTTACTCAACACTTCGTCTATATCATGTTGTATTTGTCTTATTTTTCTTTCTTAGAAAGTTAATTCTTATACATTGTGTCCAAAAACCATTTAACTTTCTTTTAGTTCTGCTTTACACTTTATTTATACTTTTTTAATATTTAAAGGACTGGAGAGGATTATGTACAAAGTTTATGAAATCAAACAGCGTGTCTTCGCTGACAATGACCTGGAAGCAGATAAAGTGCGGACAGAATTAAAAAAAGACAAAACATTTCTTTTAAATCTGATGTCGTCTCCCGGAGCAGGGAAGACCACCACTCTGACTAAAACAATAGATGCTATGAAACATGATTTTCGCATCGGAGTCATGGAAGCTGACATTGACAGCGCTGTAGATGCAGATACGATCAGCGAAACCGGAGCCAAAGTCATTCAGCTGCACACAGGGGGAATGTGTCATCTGGATGCAGATATGACAAGGCAAGGGCTTTTGGAGCTGGATACCAGTGATGTAGATCTTGCCATTTTGGAAAATGTGGGCAACCTGGTCTGTCCTGCAGAATTTGACACAGGCGCTGTGAAAAATGCCATGATCTTAAGTGTTCCGGAAGGAGACGATAAACCACTGAAATATCCACTGATGTTTCAGGTATGCCAGTGCCTTCTGATCAACAAGATCGATGTTCTTCCTTACTTTAACTTTGATCTGGAAGAATGTAAAAAGCGGGTACTGAAGCTGAATCCGGATATGAAGATCATCCCGATCTCTGCCCGCACCGGGGAGGGCATGGACGAATGGATCGACTGGCTGAAAGAAGAAACCAGTTCCTGGAATGAATCAAATGAAAAAGGAGTAAAGGAATGAAAGAAGAACGTAAACTGATCCTGAAGCTGGGACAGATGATCACTGACCGTGTCGATGTGAAAGTCACAGTGGAGGATCCCGAGTATTGGGGACTCGCGGAAGTTCTGACTGATGAAATGGCAGAGGTCTGTCTTTCCATGAAGGTCAGAAAACCAATGACACTGGAACAGATTGCCCGAAAATCCGGCAAAGATCCAGAACGTGTGCAAAAGTTGCTGGATGAAATGTCCGTGATCGGCATGATCGAATATAACTGGGAGAACGCCGACCATCATAAGCAGTATGTCCTGCCGATGTTTGTTCCCGGCTGCGCAGAATTTATGATGATGAATGACAAGCAGGTGGAAGAACACCCGATTCTGGCAGATTTCTTTGAAAATATGTCCAGACTGCCTCTGGAAAAGGTTACACCAATGGTACCGCCGGGAGGCTCCGGAATCGGAATGCATGTCATTCCTGTAGAAAAGGCAATTCCTGCAAAGCAGGAATCCGCAAGTGTGGAGCATATCTCCCACTGGCTGAAAAAATATCAGGACAAATATGCAGTCGGCGCCTGTTCCTGCCGCCGTCAGCAACGCGTGCGCGGCGAAGGCTGCGGCGAAATCGAAGGAGATCTGTGCATCGGTGTCGGTGATATGGCAGATTATCTGGTAGAAACAGGAAAAGGCCATTACATCACACAGGAGGAAGTTCTGGAAATTCTGGAGCGCGCCGAGAGAAACGGATTTGTACATCAAATCACCAATATTGACGGGGAAGATAAGATCTTCGCCATCTGCAACTGTGCACCTGGTGTCTGCAATGCACTGCGTACATCTCAGTTGTTCAACACACCGAATATGTCCCGCTCTGCCTACCGTGCCCATGTGGAAGCAGGCAAATGCGTTGCCTGTGGTCAGTGTGTGGAGGTCTGTCCAGTAGGCGCTGCCAAACTTGGGCAGAAGCTGTGTACAAAACAAGGCGAGATTTCCTATCCGAAATCCCTGCTTCCGGATACGGAAAAATGGGGACCGGACAAATGGGCTCCGGATTACCGGGATCATGCCAAAATCAACTGCTATGACACCGGTACATCTCCTTGTAAGACTGCCTGTCCTGCTCATCTTCCCGTACAGGGCTATATTAAGATGGCGGCTGAGGGACGCTATCTTGACGCATTAAAACTGATCAAGACCGAAAACCCGTTCCCTGCAGTCTGCGGTGCAATCTGTAACCGCCGCTGTGAGGATGCATGTACCCGAGCGACCATTGATCAGGCTGTTGCTATTGATGAGATCAAGCGGTTTATCGCAGAACAGGAGTTAAAGGAAAATACCCGCTTTGTTCCGCTTTGCGAGAATCATGAAGGAAAACAATTCACTCAGAAAATTGCCGTGATCGGTGCCGGTCCTGCCGGAATGTCCGCCGCCTACTATCTGCGTACAAAAGGATACCCGGTTACGATTTTTGAAAAAGAATCCCGTGCAGGTGGTATGCTGATGAATGGAATCCCATCCTTCCGTCTGGAAAAATCAGTAATTGAAGCAGAAATTGACATTTTAAAACAAATGGGAATTGAATTCCGTTACAACGTGGAAATCGGCAAAGATATCACGATCCCTGAACTCCGTGCACAGGGATATCAGGCGTTTTATATTGCGATCGGTGCACAGGGCGGACGAAAAACCGGAATCCCGGGGGAAGATGCGAAAGGTGTGACAACCGGTGTGGAATTTTTACGCAGTGTAAACCTGAATGAAGATTCTGTTCATCTGAATGGCCGTACTGTGGTGATCGGCGGCGGAAACGTTGCCATCGACGTTGCAAGGACCGCGCTTCGTACCGGAAGTGAGCTTGTCTCCATGTACTGTCTGGAATCCGAGGCAGAAATGCCGGCAGCCCGTGATGAAGTAGAAGAGGCAAAAGAAGAAGATATCCAGATTCAGTGCGGATGGGGACCAAAAGAAATCCTCACTGAAAACGGAGCTGTAACAGGTATCGTGTTGAAAAAATGTATCTCTGTATTTGATGAAAATCACAGATTTGCTCCGGTCTATAATGAGAATGACTGTATCACCTTGGAATGTGAAAATGTACTGCTCTCCATCGGGCAGACGATCCTCTGGGGTAATCTGTTAAAAGACACCGCTGTAGAGCTTCGTCCAAATCAGACTGCACAGGCAGATCCTGTCACCTATCAGACCGCAGAACCGGATATTTTTGTCGGCGGTGATGTCTTTACCGGGCCGAAATTCGCCATTGATGCGATTGCTGCCGGAAAACAGGGCTGCGTATCCATCCACCGCTTTGTACATAAAGGCCACTCGCTGACACTTGGCCGTGATCTGCGTCAGTTTGTCGAGCTTGATAAAAACAACCTTGACATCGAAGAATTTGACACGGCAAAAAGACAGATACCGGGTAAAAAATCCGGAATCGCAAAAGAAACCTTCCGCGATCTGCGTTCTTCTCTCACAGAAGAACAAGTCAAGATCGAAGCAGGTCGCTGTCTCGGATGCGGAGCTTCTGTCGTGGATGAAAATAAATGCATCGGCTGCGGACTCTGTACCACAAAATGCGAGTTTGATGCCATCCATTTAAGCCGGGATCTTCCTGAGGCAAGCCGGATGCATACTGCAGAAGACAAGCTAAAAGGAATCCTTCCTTATGCAGCCAAACGTGCCATTAAGATCAAACTGAAAAAGAAATCATAAAGGAACACATTATGCATGAGTTGGGAATTATTGTTCACATTACAAAAACGCTTCAAAATGTTGCAAAAGAAAACAATTTAAGCGAAATCGGCTCTGTCACTCTGGAAATCGGGGAAGTGAGCACAATCGTCCCTGATTACCTGACAGACTGCTGGAAATACTACCGCAAAAAATTTCCGCTGATCGAACATTCAGAACTGAAAATCGAGATACTCCCTGCCACTACTTACTGTGAGGATTGCCGCCAGACGTATCCTACAGTGGAATTCGGCAGACAGTGCCCATATTGTAAAAGCCCGAACACGTATCTCGTGTGCGGAGATGAATGTAATATCAAGGAAATTGAAGCACAATAAAAGGAATGAAAAGAGGAAAAAGATTATGTTATTTCATGTTTACGGTGAAAACGCCCTGCCGCAGTGGATCGCGATGCTTGGCGTACTCGCTGCACTGATTCTGTTAAACGAAGTTGCCAGACGGACCAAAGCCGGCGGTATTTTAATGTTTTTTGTCATCCCGGCTATTTTGACTGTTTATTTTATTGCAATTGCCGTTGGGGCAAAAACAGGAGCTTCCTGGGCACTCAATAACCAGACATATCTATATATGAATGGATGGTTCCACTACGCCAAGCTCTATGCCGCACTGGCAGGATGTATCGGATTTATGATGATCAAATATGAATGGGGAATCGGAAAAACTCACTGGTTCAAAGCGTATCCGTTTGCAATCGTTGCCATCAATATTCTGATCGCCGTTGCAAGTGATTTTGAATCTGCCATCAACGGATGGTATTCCTGGTGGCTGTCCTCTGAAGATGTATGGCTGTACGGAGGATGGCACAACGTATTTAACGGAATTGCCGGAATCATCAATATTTTATGTATGACCGGATGGTGGGCTGTCTACACATCCAAAGACAAAAAAGACATGATCTGGCCGGATATGATCTGGGTTTACATCCTGGTCTATGATGTATGGAATTTCGCCTATACCTACAACTGTCTGCCGACACATTCCTGGTTCTGCGGCGTTGCACTTCTGCTTGCACCGACAATCGCAGCACTGCTCTGGAACAAAGGCGGCTGGATCATGAACCGTGCCAACACGCTTTGTATCTGGTGTATGTTCGCGCAGGTATTCCCTCTGTTCCAGGAGACATTCTCTGACGGAACACAGGTATTCCCATGGGCAACCATTCCAAAACTGTATGCTGACGGTACTTTAAACGGAATCACTGCCGGCGGAAGCACAAATGCAGATCCGACCATGATGACGATTGTCAGTCTCCTTGCACTGATCGTAAATATTGTAGCATTTATTTACATTATAAGAACTGCAAGAAAGAAGAAAAAGAATCCTTACAAAGAAGAAATCTTTACAGATTTCAAATACTACAAGGATGCAGCTGCAAGAGCTGAGATTAAATAAGAAACAAGGTCGCCCCGCAAAAGCTCTCTTCCACTTTTGCGGGGCGAATTTTATCTGCTTTTTTCCAGTTCCTTTTGAATTTTTTCCACCATTTCCCGATACACATCTTCCGCTCTTAATTCTGCATATACGTCCTCTGTCTCCAACAGCCACAGAAGATTTTCCAGTAGATATCCCCGTTTCGGTGAAGTACTTTCATTCCATTCCAGTTTGTCAAAGTAAATTGGAGTCTCTGTCTTTCTTCCTTGTACAATATTCAGATACTCCATAACCAGATGCTTCAGTTCTGAAAGTGCCTGGTCTTTTTTCCCCTGCTTCACCAGAATTCCAAGTTTCATCTGGGATACCATAACATTGACTCCTCCGAGACGGCTTTCTTCAAATAAGGTCTCCAGCTCCTGTGCGGCATCCAGAAATCGAAACGCCTTTTCATACTCACTTTCTTCTCCGGCAATTTTCGCCAGACTGACCAGAGACAAACCTGCATTGCGGATTTCTTCATACAAACAACGCTGTGTCAGTTTTTCTGATTCTTCCAGTTTTCCCATCTGATACAGGATACTGGACTTCATGCTTCTTGCATCAAAATCCGGCTGCGGCAGTTTTTCTACGGCTTCCAGCCCTTTTTCATATTCCTCATTCATACAGTATAAGCCGGATAAAACATACCATGCCGTCTCGGAAATCTCCGCATTTTCGCTGGCTGTGCTCTCTTCAAACAACGTAATGCTTCGTTCCATCTGCTGCTTCAAAATTTCTTCCTGTAAGCTTGCACCTGCATACTGCATATAAGTCGAAGCTACCCGAAATTTCAGAAATAAGTCTGTCGGAAATTCTTTCAGAAGCTCTTCACAGTACTGCTGTCCTTCTTCCCAGTTTCTTGTCGAAAACAGTGTATCCGCTTTCTCCATCCGCTTCATACATTCTTCTTCCGTCATCTGCTCCTGAAAGTCCAGCAGAACATCCACACTCACGCCCAAAAGCCTTGCCAGTGGATTTAGGATTGTAATATCCGGATATGTCGTATCCGTCTCCCACTTGGACACTGCTGCCGCTGAAATATTGAGTGCTGCTGCCACCTGTTCCTGCGTCAGTCCTTTTTGTTTTCTAAGATCTTGAATTCGTTTTCCAATTTTCAATTCCATCCATCTGCACCTCTCTTTTCTCTGATCTTTTGCTGCTTTTATTGTATCAAAGAAAAGAAAACTCTCCAATGGATGGAGAGTTAACTTTTGCTGTCAGTTTTTTAACTGTTTATCCTGTTTTTATAAGAATGGTTTCAATTCTTTCATCAGCTGTTCGTCCATATGGAGCAGCTTCTTTGCAAGCGAACGGCTCTCAGAAGACGCCTCTTCATACTCATTGAGAAATTTTCCGATGGACTGGATTCCCATATTACAGCCATCCATCAGAAGCTTCGCAATCTGAGAGCTGTCATCGTGGAGCATCAGCTTCACATCCGTTGTAATCCTGGAAAATGCAGCTGCGGCAGGATGAGGATCCTTTTCTTGTTCTCCATGTTTTTCCAGCAGTCTGCTGATATCTTCCTCCAGTGCTTTATGTTTCTTGTCGTATTCATCCAGCAGCTGATGAAGCTTTTCATCCTTCACAAAATCCCGCACCTGATTCAGGCTGTTGATCGCCATCTTGCAGCCACTGCTGCATTCTTTTAAAAGCTTTCCTGTCTGTTCTTCCATATCATTTCCCCACTTTCCATTACAAATCATGTCTTGTTTATTCTGTCCGAAAGTGCAGATTCTATCCCTTTATCTTACAACAGCACGTCTGATTTTCGGCCCTATAATGCAGGCAATTGCAATTTTTACCAGATCTCCCGGAATATACGGAAATACTCCGACACCAAGTCCTGCCACAAATCCGATATTCAACTGCATAGAAAGCCAGATTGTACCGAAAAGATAACATACGATCGTTCCAAGTACCATTCCAAGAACGGCAAATGACAGTTTTCCTTTAAAATGCTCCACAAAAAATCCGGCGATCACTGTCAAAAACACAAATCCGACCAGATATCCGCCCGTAGGCCCTGCCACTTTTGCCGGACCGCCGCTGAAACCGGAAAATACCGGAAGTCCGACCAGACCGATCAAGAGGTATACGATATAACTGATGGTGCTGAATTTTGTTCCCAGTACAAAAACCGAGAAATACAACACCAGGTTTGTAAATGAGATCGGCACCGGACTGAACGGTAGAGGAATACTTAACGGCCCCAGAATGCAGGTCAGCGCTGTCATCAATGCGATCAGTGTCATTTGTTTCGTTGTGAGAAATTTTGCTTTTGTCTCCATGTGTTTTGTTCTCCTTCTTTACACTCTTGTTCCAGTATACGAAAGAGACGTTCTATTGTCAACCTTTTATTATTGTAAGTTAACATTCGTTCCGGTTGTTTACTCTTGTAACTGTATATGATAGAGCGTGTTTGAAAATTAAAAATGCACAAAACATGTGTTTCTATTGCCTTCTCATGATAGGATAGCTTCCAAGCAAAATCAGACACAGCCTAGGTGGTGTAAGCACCAAGATACATGTGGTAGTGGATTCTTACGACTATCCAATCTACCTGATCCAGCGAATGAAAAGGATTTCAAAGAATTGTAACCAAGTATGATAAATATGCATTCATCTATAGTAATCCTCTTAATTAACGCAAATTCCACATGCGTGAAACCACCATTTACAATCATTCATGCTTATAGTTTCTAAGGCCGCTTTTACAACTTCAGGCAGTTCAGAGGCAACACAGATTTTATTCTTTCTGAGAATAGCTTTCATTTTTGACCACATTTTTTCAATAGGATTTAAATCCGGACTGTATGGCGGCAAATACAGGTAGGAAATACCAGCCTTGTCCAAAAGTTCTGTCACTATTTTGGCATGATGAGAGCGCATATTATCCATAATTACAACATTGCCTTTCTCAAGACTCGGTATCAACTGTTTTTCCATGTATTCACGAAACCGCTGTGCGGTTGTTCCGCCTTGGTACGTAGTATATACCAAACTGCCGTTAAGACGAATGGACGACAAAACGGTGTATTCCTGCAGGCGTGTTTATTGGGGCAGCATCAATGGCACATTTCCCATGTACTGCACGTGCATAGTGTCTTGTGAGGTTTGTATTAATGCCGCTTTCATCAAGATATATCTGATGTTCTGCATTTGCATCAGATATGTTTTCTATCCATGCGCTGCGCTTTGCCTGCACATCGGGGACGCTCCTGTTCTTTTGCATGCAAAGACTTTTTCTTATAAGTATAACCTTGTTTTATCAGAAAACGCCTGACGGCTTTGCTGCCTACAGGCAAATTAAGGCTTTCAATGATTTCCTTCATTGTGATATCAGGCTGTTTCTGCACAAGTTCCAGAATATCTTGGTGCTGCTTTTCTGTAAGGATTGGTTTCCGTCCTCTCAGCTGCGTTCTGGTCTCATAACTGCCAGTGCGTGCACGTTCTTCCACAAGGCGGTATATGGTACTTTGGTTTACTGAAAAATATTTTGCGATCTCCTTGGCATTGTGCGTTTTATCCCAGGCTTCCAATACCAGTTTTCTAGCTTCATTATGTAGCATGTTATCATCTCCTACACTATATTTTATCACCTCTGTAAAGAGCTTGCATTATTTAAGAGGTTTGCTATAAAAAAAGAAAAACAGAGCAACGGATTTCGGTAACAAAGAAATATCTTGATCGTTCAGACAAAAATAACGTTTTCCCTGTCTGTAATACATCATTGGTTAAAATCAGTGAAGAGTCTATCTGCCGTGAGCCACTATGCACAGTCAACGTGCATATGCGAACTGCGCATTCACATGCACTATTCCTTGCGACATTTCTACCCAACAGGGTATAAGACATTTTTTAGAAGTCATACCGTAAATCTATTGAAATCTCTTTAGAAAAAACAAAAACGGCTGTATTTCAGTCCACCTTTGCACCAAAGTACAGCCACATAAACCAATTCTATTTTTATTGTGCAATATCAGAACTCCCCCCTTCTCCCTGCTGCATCCAGAATATTCATCTGCATCCTATATTTTGCCACCGTTCTTCTTGAGATCTGTATTCCCTCTTCTCCCAGTTTCTGCGCCAGTTTTTGATCACTCAGCGGTTTCTTCTTATCTTCGCTTTGAATGAAATTTCTTAGCATCAGCTTCACTGAATCGCTACTGACTTCCTCCGTCCCTTTTGGCATAAAATCTGACAGTGCATAAACGCCCCAGCCACACTGCAGATATTTTCCTTTCACCGCCCTGCTGATTGTTGATTCATTCACCTCCATAATCTGTGCAACATCCTTCTGTCTGATCGGTTTCATATCCTTTCCCGAGTCCAAAAACATCCTCTGGAAATCAACCAGTATATCTGCAATCCTCTGCAATGTATGACTTCTCTGCTCTATGCATGCTCTCAGCCATTCTGCCTGCGCCTGCTTTTGCATAATATATTCCCGAACCTCCGCCTCTTTCGAATCTCGCAGTTTTACATAGAATTCATTCAGCCTCAGTTCCCGGTACACAGCCTCATTCAATTCCGCTATATATTTTCCATGTTCTTTTGACACAATAATATCTGGTATTACATACCCCCCTGTGTTTCTCCCATATATTCTTCCTGGTTTTGGATTCAGGGTTCTGATTCTGGAAAATGCGTCTCTTACCGCCGCCTCTTCCTCTCCCAGTTCTTTTGCAATTGCTGAAATTTTATGTTTTGACAGATCTTCCAGATAATTTTTTACCAGAGTAATCGCAAGCCGGGAGTCTTTCTGTCGCTTCAACTGCAGAATCAGACATTCCTTCAAATCGGCGGCCCCGATTCCGGCCGGCTCCAATGATTTCAGTATCTCCAGCGCACTCCGAAGTTCCCGCACCGAACATGGTATGTACTCTGCCAGTTTTTTCACCGAAATCTCCAGATATCCTCTACTGTCCAATGATCCTGCTAACTTTTCCACAATTTTCTTTTCTTTTTCCCCAATTGGCATCGTCAACAGCTGCTGATGTATTATATCCACAAGGCTTTCTTCCTGAAGAGTCCACCAGTCTTCTAACAACTGATGACCGCCGGCATAGCTCCAGTCGGTATCCTCCGATGCCGTTACTCCTGTTTCATCAGACTTACGCATATCTTCCCTCACCAGTTCTTCCAGCGGTGCCTCTGCCAGTTCTTCCACTTCAATCAACGGATTTTCCAGTGCCACTTCCTGAATATACACAGCAATTTCCTGTGCATTCATTTGCAGGATGCGTGCCTGCTCAATCTGCTTCTGATATACCCTTTGTTTCTGCTCAACCTTCAGTTCCAGTCCCATCGAATTTCCTCTTTACTACTTAATCAGTCTTTTAAACAATTCGTATAGCATCGACAATTCATATTCATCCAATCTGATTCTGTATTTTTTTTCTGCTTCCGCAAATACAATCCGAGAAATCCGATAGAACTCCTTCTCTTGCTCAGATAATTCCCGTTGTTCTTCCTCATAACCATCCTGTGCGATCATCAGACGCTCAAACATAAATGCAATGTGCATATACAAATTTAGTCTCACATGCCCCGACATTTCCAATGCATAATACTTTTCATACCGCATCAAAATCAGTTCTACTTCCCGAACTACAACCGCAGGGTTCAAAAACTGCAGTCGGCTTACGATACCTTCCATTGAGAAAAACTTTACAAATTCTCTTTTGAGCACTTCAAACTGCTCCGGATTTATTACTGTCTTTAAGGAATCCCACAGCACCTGTTCTCCACTTCCATCCAACACATCATACATACTCAGCCATGGAGTTTTTACTTCTTCTGAAAGTGATGAAGTCGTCAAAATCAACAGTGTCTGCTCAAAGGATTTTTCCCCTTTTTCACCCAAAACCCGAATCAGTTCCTTATAATCCATCGTAATAAAATCAAGCCCGCAGTCTCCGAGCACGCTTTTCATCATTTCCTGAATCTTTTCCGCAATTCCCACTCCGGACATACAGGATATGACAATATTTTTTCCCTGTGAAAGACCTTCAAAAAACTGTACATCAAAACTACAGATTTTCTTTGTACTCTGTGTAATTTCCGTAAAGGAACTATGTCCCAGTATTTTAATTCCGATATCGAGCGCAATTGCCGTAGAAACATTATTGATAATCATCAGATCCCCTGACAGACTGTTTTTGATCAATGTATACATTCTGCTGAGAGAACCTGTATCTACCAGCAGAATCACTCCTCTTCCTCCCGGAATATCTTCCAGATAACTCCTTACTTTATCAATCATCGCATCAAAAGAAGAGTCCATCGGCATATCAATTGCTTCAAACACAAAGGTTCCACATGCCTGATTCACCACTTTTGCAATACTGCTCGCCGTTGTATCTCCATGCGCAGCAATCAAACCTGCCAGTTCAACAGACTCTACAACATACTCATGCAGAGCAACTGTAAACAAAAACAGGACGTGTTTTCCACAGCCTTGTTCCAACGATACCACTTTCTCAAAAAGACGTTTTGCAATATAATGTGCCCTTGAAAGAGACTGTTCAAAATAAACAGACAATTTCCACTCCATCTCTGCATCCAATTCCATTTGCGAGAACATCTTATAACTCAGGTACAGTTCCTTCAGACATTGGTCTGTCACACGAATTCCATAGCGTTTCAGCACCAATCTGCAGCTGCTCTCAAACATCTTTCTTACCGTATTTTCGAACACCGAAGAACTCACTGTGACATATTTCTCCCAAGTCTTCATCTGGTGTTTATACCGTAGATATAACATATCTGTTTTATCCCAGGAAGCCTTCACCACCTCTTCCCAGAGAGCTGAAACATTCAAAGCATGTTCCGTAACACATGCTTCATACGCAGATTCACTTTCCTGACTGCACAAAACTTTCATCGGACAGACAATTTCTTCCAAAGAATCACCCTTGTCCGGTGTCTCATTCTGCAGCTCTCTTGAAGAGATTTTCAACAGTTTTTCCTCCTGTTGCCGAAAATATGCTTCTGCACAGCTTACCCGCACAAGATTTTCCAGTTTTCCGATATTTCCAGGTAACTTTGAAAAGCACAGATACTGCATCGCATCCTTTTCAATCAGAATATCCCTGTTGATCTTTACCGCTTCTTTCTGATAAAACCGATAAATTAACTGTAGTCGTTCCATCAGCGGTCTTTCCGCAATACTTCCGATTGAAGTCTGTACGGTAATTCTCCGGCGAAATGTTTCCAGAAGGACTTTTTCCGGAATCTCCGTTGTTGCAAAAATAAACCTTACCTTCGCCGCTTTCCAGTTCTTGTCACCAAGCGGTCGATATTTTCCTGTGTCCATGAAAATAAAAAGCTTTTCCTGGTTTTCATAAGACAGCCGGTGAATCTCGTCCAGAAAAAGATAACCGCCGTCCGCTTCCTGCAAAAGCCCCTCTTTATCTGTATCCGCTCCGGTAAAGCTTCCCTTTTTATACCCTAAAAGTGCTGCCGACAATAGCTCTGGATTGTTCGCATAATCTGCACAATTCAGCACTACCAACGGAGCACTCTCGCTGATAACTGCACTGGAAACTGCATATTGGTGAATCAGTCTTGCCAGAAAGCTTTTTCCGACCCCACTTTCTCCTGTAATCAGTATTGGCAGTCCGTCCGGCGGATATGACACCGCCGCTTTGCATCTTTCAATTACATTTTTCTGGCTGCCGTCAGCACCGATCATTGTATCAAAGACGTCTTCCCGGCGTACTTCCGGCAGCACTTCTTCTATTTCTTTTCTTTCTTCACTGACAGAACCCTGCACATTCTCTCTCTGTTGTTTCCTGATATTCCAGCATACCGGCCGGGTAAGTGTCTTTTCCACACTACCTTCTTCCAAAAGACGGTTCAGATAATGGCTGACTACCTGTCGGCTTAAATTCAGCTCTTCTGCAAGTGCTGCCGCCGTAATCTGACAATCACTCTTCGACATCCTGCACAGCGCCTGATATACCCTGTCTTTTGCTTCCATAAAAAGTACCTCCCGGTTTTTCTGCTTTTTCATACCCCTATTATAATAAATTTTGAGTTTCTCTACAACACTTTTCTTTTCTTGAGTTTCCGCAGAATTATCCTCCTCAGATAAGTCTGCTATGTTTCGTTATCCACAACTTTCAAAAAATGCCTAAAATATAAGGAATCCTGTTCCTTTTTGATGTAAAATTAAGCTACCAAACCAAAAACTTACTAAACAAAAAGAAAGGGGATCCCTTATGATTAATTCTACATCAACTACTTACTCTCTGAAAAGAAAAATTTTAACTTTTACAAATAAAATTTCCTGCCGTCTTCCGAAACCAGACCGCAAGTTTATATCAGATATGGTTTACGGTATTTTGGCATCTCAGAGCTGTCTGCTTACCGATATTTCCGATCAGCTCCATGAACCTGCACGTAAAGTAAATACAGTAAAACGACTTTCCACACATCTCTTGGAAGGCCCCCTGCCGCTGCGGCTTCCACTTATCTCCATACCGTAAAGAAGCTCTCGCCTCCCGATCCGGTGGTCCTGATTGATGAAAGCGATGTTGTAAAGCCGGATGGGAAACACTTTGAAGCCCTGGGCATTGTCCGGGATGGTTCAGAAAGCACACAGACAAAAATGTTTATAAAAAGGGATATCATGTAACGGAAGCCTGCGTTTTAACTGCTCATAAGCATCCCGTCAGTATTTTTTCCCGGCTCCATTCTTCTGCTGAGAAAGATTACAAATCTGTAAATACCATCACATTTGATGCGATCAGACAGGCCGTCTCTCTTTTCGGGAAAGCTACTTTCGTTATGGATCGGGGTTATGATGACAATAAAATCTTCCTCTTCCTCGACCAACAGAAGCAGGATTATGCGCTCCGCCTGATTGCCAGGAGGAATCAGAGCCTCCAACAAATGCCCTGAAAGTTTCTATCATACAGAAAGCAGATCCGATCAAAGAGAAAGTAAGCTTCTGCTATTATCGGCTGGCGAAAGGCATCTCCGGCATACTGTCGTATGCAAAAGAAGGTGTCCGACTGTGGTTCCGGACAAAGCGTCCGGCATGCCGTCAACTCTGCCTTAAGCTGACCGGTTAAGTAGAGAAAAGAATAGGTCTCCTAAAGTCCGGTTCCGGCGGGGCTTATTAAAGTGCCTCTATTTTCGGCACTGCCATTCTAAATCTCTCAAAATTTCGGCAGATTGGCACTTTGGGAAGACATATCCATTTTTTCAGTGCAATTTGCGGAAACTCAAGTTTTCTTTTCCATCTCATGGCTTTTTGTCCCGGGGATTACTGTTCATATGTTAACCTGTGAGCAGTAACTCCCGGCATTCTTACCTCGGCAGACGTGCTCTTCTGTCCGGAAATACCCGATCAAATCCTTCTGCAGAATCCTGATACCAATAAGCCACTGTTGCCACATCGTCCGAACGTTCAAACAATGACAGATCATCATTTCCAATCTGCTGCAAAGTTACTTTGATATCTTCTGAAAATGCGATTGGATCTAGAATATGCCAGCGGTACAGACCATGGCGCGGCAGACTGTCATCACCAAATGCATGTACTGCATTTAATTTTCCTGTTTCAAACCGTACACGTGTCTTGTCCTTTGTCTCATAAAACGGATAACCTAGAAACAGTGTGGAATAGTTCTTAACGGAAGGTCTTCCCAGCTCATCTTTCTGATGAAATGCCCACGCACCTCCGAAATAATCTTCAGAACCTGTGGAGGATACGGTCGGGAATTCTTCATCTCCATCCAGATAGAACTTAAATTCACCCTCTCCCCACCAATATCTTTCCAGTGCAGTCAGCGCAAGAAATGTTCCTACATAATAGCCTTTTCCTTTAATCTTATCCAGTATCACGTAATCTTTTGCCAGTTCTGTTTGTCTTTCCCGTTTCCAGTATGCGTGGAAATACAGAGTGTTTTCCGGCAGACTGTCTGTCTCCGCATAATTTACTGTATAGAAAAATGAAGTAATGTCTTTCGGATGTTCATTTGTAATGGTAATTCTTGCTCTTTCACGAAACGGCATTTCAAAATAGCTGTTCATACCGCCCGTTGGATTTACTACGATCGGCAGAGACGCAATGTCACATCGTTCGCCGAATCCGTTGCAGAAGAAATCTCCCAGTGGAGCTTCTACCGCCGGAGTGCTGCTGTTGTCCCAATAGATTCTGAGTACAACATCACGCATAACAAAACTTCCCTTTTCTGTATTTTCACGAATCGTCATCCAGATATGACGAATGATTCCCGGTCCTTTTATATCTGCAATGACCGTCTCTTCTCCCATTGGAAGACGGATACTTCCTCTTCCTTTTCTCTGCGGTCCGAGTGCACTGTCTTCCATGCATGCTCTTCCCTTTTCTCCCGTCGGATTTTCCGGAGATACTGCTCTTGACCGCTCGCCCTTAAAGGTTGTGATATTATTTAATAAATTCATAATCCTGACTCCATTTCTCTTCGTTGTTTGGGTGAATTAATTTCTTTTGATTTTTTTTCATTTCTACATAAACCGGAAATGTACTTCTATTTTTCATAGAAAACTCTGCCATATGATGCTCATACCGAACCGAAATATCAAATCGGGCATTTCCTATCCGCATATTTTTCCAGCAGAATCCGCCGATAAACCGCTTAGGATGGATTCTGAACACCGCCTTCGGCGCATCATATTCGATTCCGAGAAATTCCGTGATAAAAAGGATAAAAAAGATTCCTGCACCCCATCCACATTTTCCGCAGCTGTTCATTCTCACAACATCACCGGTCTGTGCTCCGATCTTATACGGCCACCACCACCAGGAACCATCCAGGTCTATCAGTCTTTCTAACTCACGAAATCTACCTTCGTCTCCTGACCAGTTTTCTTTCTCTGCCGCACCGTTTAAAATCGAAATATATCCCGGAAATGTTGCCCCGGACTGATTTCCCCACTTGATTCCTCTGCTCAGTTCACTGTAAGTAGGATTTTCTCTGCTTCCTGTAAACTGACCATACTGCTTCAAAGTATCCTGCTCTTCACTTTGATATTTGTAGTATTTCATCAGGGTTGTATCCGATTCTTCCCCATCATGCATTCTGAGACAAATTTCTCCGTCATGGTTCACATCTGTTATAAACTGAAGCCCCTGGTCCAACATCTCTTTCTGATACTTTTCTGCAGAATCACATTCCTTCTTTTCCTCTGCGATTCCACTGATTCCTTCCAGATACTGTGTTCCAAAGAGCCCCTTCGCAGTCATATACCGTTCGATATCTTTTCTTGTCTTTCCTGCTTCACTTCTCAACATTTCCGCATAACTTTTCTCTCCGAAAACTTCTTCCGCAATTCTTGCTAATGCCATAAAACTGCGGTACACACAGAGATTGGTTCCTGTATGATACTTTCCCAGTGCATACGCATCGGAAATCCACGTTGTACGATACAGATAAGGCTCATTTTCCTCACGGCTTTCGAGAACCGTCTGAAGAATTGCTTTCATTTTCTTATAGAGCTTTGGATGCTGTTGGAAAAATTCTTTCTCACCAAAATACTCATAATATGCACCGGAAAGCATGATCACAGACAACGAATTGCTCAATGAATGAAAGACGCCGCCTTCGAATTTAGTTCCTTTATATTTGATTCCATATTTTGCAAACCAGAGAATACATTTTTTACAAAGTTCCGGCTCTGTCAGTGTAAACGGCAGACTGGAGTAGTACATGTCTTTATTCCATACATGTGGTGTGACCGGATACGTTCCCCAGTTGGAACCCAGAATTTCATTCTCGCCTGACATTGCAAACGCACCAAACGCCTGCTGGTATGCTCTCTGCAAAAGCATTCCTGCCATCGCATCTTCTTCCATCTTCAGTTCTCCTGTCAATGACCGGAAATACTGTAACGTCTGTTCCATCCAGAAATCCGTATCTTTACTTAAAAACATTTCTATATCCTGATACCGGTTCGGATCTCCAAACAGAAGTGAAACCCGTTTCTGCTCCATTGGCTGCAGTGTAAAGGAAACATCCTGATACGTTCCACTCTCCGCTGTTATCATCAACACATTTCTTGTATCCGAATATTTCTTTTCATACAAAGCAGGGAGACAGACCGTCATCTCTGCTGCCTCTCTGCCTGTATTTTTTACCGTTACTTCATAAAGAAGACAACTCAGCCGTTTTCCTTTTGCTGTAATCGGTGCTGTGGCAAGAATCGTGACTTCTCCCCACGGAAAATAATGCCTGCAGCGTGGAAACAGATTTTCTGCCAGATCCGTCTCCACATATTTTGTATGTTCACATAATTTTTCTGTCTGTCCATTCCATTTTACAGAAACAGACAACTGATGTTCCTGCACAAAATCCTTTGCCACCCACACCCCCGGCTTACTTTCCATCAGATAATTTCCGTGAAAAAATGTAATATGTCTTATCGTTCCGAATTCATCCAGATTCGCCTGTACTTTCTGATTGGAAACATCAAAGGAAAATGTATCATCCGGTAGTTTTTTTCCATAATAACTCACCTGATTTTCCGTGCTGTATTTCCCGTCTTTTACTTTTACCTGAAAAAACGGATTTCTTTTACTGTCTCTGATACGATTTCCTGTCATAACTTTTCCTCCTGCCTTAGCAGATTCCGAGAACGGATAATATAATTCCCAATGCAACAATTCCAAAGATCAAAACAATGATATTTACTTTCTTCTTTAACAGTTTAAAACATCCAAATGTAAGCAAAAGCGGTACAATTCCGATAAAAATACTGTCAAGAGAAGACTGTACATCCATTACGGATTTTCCTTTCATCGTAAAATCAAGAATTGTCGTAAACAGAACCGTTTTACTCGTCATCGCTCCGACCATGATCAGTCCGACAATGCCCGCTGCCTTCGTCAGAATCTCCATCATTCCGTTAGAATAAATCTTTTCTATGTATTTTGCGCCAAGAGAATATCCTAAAAACGCTCCATAGTAACGGCACAGGTAGTTCGGAATATTAAATGCAAGAAGGAAAATCAATGGTGCAAGCACGTTTCCTGCATTGGCAAGTCCGATTGCAAGTCCGGCTGCAACAACACGCCATACGCCCCAGAATAAGGAATCGCCGATTCCGGCCAGCGGTCCCATCAGACTCAGCTTGATTGAGTTAATGGATCCTGCGTCAAAATCTGTTTTTTCACTGTTCTCTTTTTCCATGGAGCCTGCAATTCCCATTACAAAAGATGCCATCGGAATTGTCGTACTGAAATATTTCACATGACGTGCCAATGCTTCTCTTCTTTTTTCTTCGTTATCTTTATAAAAATGATTGATAAACGGAATCATGGAATAGCAGAAACCGCCTCCTCCCATGGTAACCGGATTTACTGATGCATACATTGCTCCGGATCTCCAGAACATTTTTCTGATTAATTTTTTCTCTTCCTTACTGACATTATTCATTAATTTCATGCGAAAAAGTCCTCCTCTTCACTCATTTTTTCTACCGCTGCCGCCGGTGCCGCCTGATTGTTCTTTAACTGCATATCACGCTGTGCTGTCACAACCGCAATAATTGTTCCCAATACTGCAATTGCGATCAGTGGAAGATCCAAATATGCTACGAGAATAAATCCCAGCAGGAAATAGATTGCAATCTTATTATTCCAGAGCATCTGCAGAAGCATTGCCATACCAACTGCAGGAAGCATATTTCCCGCTACCGTCAGACCGTTCATAATTACATCCGGTATCATTTCCAGAATACGCTGAACAGCATCCGAACCAAACAATACTGCAAAAAACGGAATCAATGCATATAACGCATAATGTACGAACCATAAACCAAAATGAAGTATTGTAATTTCTTTATCTTTTCCTTCTTTTGCAAGTTCTTCAAATTTCGGTGCGCATGGACCAATCACAAAAGAGAAAATAAAGTTCATTAACTGTAATCCAAGCACTGCCAATGGGAAAACGATTGGAATAATGGTTCCGACATTTCCTCCGAGATTAATTGCAAAAGCAGTTGCAAGTCCGGCTGCAAGTGCCGGTTCTGCTGTACTGGATATTCCGATGTTTACAACTCCCATAAAAATCGACTCCAATGATGCACCTACAATAAGTCCTGTCTGCACATCTCCCAAAAGCAGTCCTGCCAGCGGTGCCACTACGATCGGTCTGCTCAACATTGCCATTCCAAAAAGTTCATGTCCTGCAACTCCCACAAAAACAGCGAGTGCTACAAAAAATGCATCTAACATCATAATCTCATCCTCCTCTATCCTATTTTAATCAACATCCCTTTAATATTGCAGATGCCATTTTCTTTTCCATTGCCGGTGTTCCCTGGAAAAATGTGTCCGGGTAAAGCTCTGTCAGTTCTTTCAGTGCTTCCAGTTCGTCTGCTGTCAGCATAACTTCTTTTGATAAGATTTTCTTTTCTCCGGATGTCGTTTTACCGGCATTTCCGATATTTACCATTTCAATATTTTTGTAACGTTTACACAATGTAACTGCATCTTTTACCATCGGTACAAGTACCATCAGACGCATAGACTCTGAACGTGGATCATCCAGAATCGTTGTCACATCTTCTACCGACTTGATGATACATTTGATTCCTTCCGGCACTGCCATCTTTAATGTCATTTTTTGTAGTTCATTTGATGCCGCCTCATCACTTGCAACTACCAGTCCATTCAGTTTCAGTTCCTTTGTCCATGTCATTGCTACTTGTCCGTGAATTAATCTTTCATCTACTCTCAAACATACAATCATCTTTTTCTCTCCTTTTCTTTTTGTTATGCTAATAGGCGTTTGCGAAACTCTGAACTCATTGAAAATACTGAATTCTTTGATTGTGACAAATCAATATCTCCTCAAAAATGTCAGTTTTTACGCTTCCCAATCCTTGTGGAAATGTGGATAACTTCCTCTCATTTCACGATTTTTAGCAAGTATTATGGTTTTGTCCCTTGCAAAGCCTATAACTTCGTTAGAAATCTCAAAAGTTATCCACATCAGTCGCATTTTGAGTTTCGCAATCATCTATTGTTATGCTAAGAATTCTTCCTCATCTTCTTTTTTTCCTTCTGGTATTTCTACCTGAACGAGCATCATATTTTTTCTGGACTCCTCAATAGAATCTAGCAGTTCTTCCTTTGTAACCTTATCCTCGTTCATTGCCAGTTCCAGTATCAATGGCAGGTTGAATCCGGCTATCAGAAATACATTTTCTTTCTGTGCATATGGAACAACTTTCTGATTGACACTTCCCCCCATCAAATCTGTACATACGATTACTTGATCTTCATCACTCACTTCTGAAAAATAAACTTTCAGTTGTTCATCCACATTGTCTTCTGGGTTTACATAGGCTGTCAAACAGGTAATATCTGCAGTATTTCCTATGAGTAATTCTAATGTACTCTTCATCCCTGTTGCTAAAGTTCCATGTGTTGCAAATAAGAATTTTTTCAATTTCTTCATCCTCCTCTTTTTCTTTCTACCCTTATATACTGCAAGAACTGTGCCAACTTTTTATTAGACACTAAAAAAAGCCCTAAAATCAAGGCTTTTTTTATTAAAAAAATATTATTCTGTAGTGTCCAAACATCACCCCACCCATATAACTGCAGACTTTCGACACAAAATCTTCAAAATCTGCATTTTCAAATCGAAATGAAATTCCCGTCTGTTCCAGATTATCCTCACAAACCTCTTCTGAATCCGCCAGAAATATTCGGCATAGCTCTGCGTACTTCGGTTCTGATTGCTACCGCTCCAGTTCCGAGGCTCTTGCTAGAGCGTGTTTGAAAATTGCTGCCGCCGCATCCATCGGATGTCTTCTTGCAGTACTATTCCAACTGCAGACACCAACTTCTGCCGGTATTATTGCCATCTTAAGCCTGCAGAATACAAGAAGGGAAACCTTTTCTCTTGTCGCCAGACGTATTTTTTCTTTCTTTCCGTCCATGACTGTGGCTATAGTGGTATTTTATCTGATGGGATACCAGATTCCATCCATTTTTGTCTATCTGATTTTGTTTGCCGGTATCTGTGAATTATTTTCTCTGCAAAATACACTGGTTTCCAACACCGTTTTGGTACTGCACCTGTATGCTGCCCAGTCTGTGCATCCCGCACTCCTGGTCAACGAACTGCTTTTGCTTCTGACCGGAACTTCCTGTGGGATTCTGATGAATCTCTACATGCCCGGAAATTCAGCAAAAATCCGACGGGCACAATCCGAGCTGGAACAGATATTCCGGAATACATTCCACCGGATCGCCCGTGATATTGTGATGGACAAACAACTTGCCTGCACCTTTTTTGATCTGTCCGATCTGGATTTGATTTTAAAGAAACTGGAAAAAGAGGCGCACGAAAATCAGGGAAATACATTACTGTCAGATGAACAGTATTTTGTGAAATATGTAGAAATGCGAAAAAACCAGAAGCTGGTAGTTGAAAAACTCTGTCAGAATATCCGACTTTTACATGATGTTCCGATTCAGGCGCATGCCATCTCTCATTTTATCGAAGATGTCAGTATAAAATTTCATGAATCCAATAATACACAGGAACTGATGCAGAAACTGACCGAAATGCAGACTTCCATGCAAAAAGAACCGCTTCCAGTGACAAGAACCGAGTTTGAAAACCGTGCAGTTCTCTATCGAATTCTCTACGATCTGGAAGAACTGATCACCATTAAAAAGCGATTCATCGAGACTTTAACTCCTGATGAGATCAAACGATTCTGGAATACCAGTCAAAACTGTTGTCAATAGTAGCAGTTTTGACTGCACCCATCTGGGAACAATTCCTGTTTCATACGATCCCGGAATTCTCTTTTCGTTTCCGCTGTTTCCAAAATCATAAGCGCTTTTTTCAACCGGATGATATCCTGCTGCATGAATTCTGTATAATTTCCTCTGCCCACAATCTTCAAATATGTAATTCCCGCTTTTTGTAGGTCGTACAGCGCACACAATCCACATCCACCTGCTCCTGTACGATAGTTTTCCACATCCAAATCCTCGTTTTCCACTTCATCTGCTTTTTGATTTGACAGTTCCAGAACGCCCTTACACTTTTTGTTCAACTTCCCCACGCGATATGGAACCCGACAGAGATGCCCCAGTTCATCACAGTGCAGCGAATTGCAGAATCCTCCACTGAAATGGCACAGTTCATTTAGGACAAACGCCTCGTACTCGATATTCTTTTTTAGATTGGAAATACAGGATTTCATATCTTCTACTGTATTTTTGCGGTGAAAGATCACCCTGCAGATTTCCATTTCTTCCAGAAAATCTGCCATCTGGCTGTTGATCTCTCCAAATTCTCCGCTCAAATGGATCCGACAGGGGATCTTCTGACTGCGGATATACAAAAGCAGCGCCGGATCTGCCACAATGATCGTATCAAATCCTGCCTGATGGCATTGTCCAATGATCTCCCCCACAACAGGATACTGCTCGGGTGTATAAGATAATGAGTTGAACGTGATGGCTACCGGCACCTGATAGTATTTCCTCATATTTCCAAGAATCTTCAACTCTTCATAAGAACCGATCTGCACATTATAAGCGCGCACTTCTCGTCTGTTTAATGGATTTAGCACTCCATATTTTTCTGCCCACGCAAATGGAACATACCCGCAGAAACATTCATCTGCCCCTGCCTCCACATACATTGGATAATCATCCACACTTCCAAGCCCTGCTGTAATCTTCATCTTCACGCCTCACTTCTCACAATAGGTTTACCACAATCCGGTCAATGCCTTGTCTGACAGATTGATTCAGATACTCCATCTCTTCCAGACTCGTTCTGTCATATCCAAACAGTGTGTTATACTTTCCAAACATCTCCAGATGCCTGGGATATAAAAATACCAATCCCCTGCAGTATCCGGGGCACTGTTCTACAGATTTCTGTCTGCCACGGTCTCCACATGCGCACTTCGCATACAGTGTACAAAACTGTGCTGTATTGGTCTGAAAAAACGGCAGATGCAGGCTATGTTTTCCTTTTGGAATCACGATTTCATGTCCGCAGGCTTCCAGTTCATACCGCTCAATCTGGTTCTCTTTTAAATATTGCTGATAAAATTCACTGTTTAAATTGGTCTCCTGAAAGCAATTTGTTTCCTCTTTCAGATAACGGGACCGATTGTCCTTTTTGTACCGGTTCAAAAGAATACCCAGATTCAGTTTCACACAGTTTTGCGTTTCCTGTTTCCATTTACGGATCAGATGTGCGGTGCCCCAGTCATTTACTGCAATCTCATTCGGCATATATTCTTTTCTCTGTTCCAGAAATTTCAGCAATTCTCTGATTGAATCTATCTGACTCTCTTTGATCCACGAAAATGTCAGTGTCACTGAAATTCCTTCAATTTTTGCCTTTTCCAACATGGCATGTAATATGTCATTCTCCGGAAATAAATGAGGACAAAACGTATTGCCTATATAAACACGTTCCACCGGTTTCTTCGCAATCGGATGTTCCTGCAAGCCCCATTTTTTCCAGTATTTTTCTGCAAATGTTTCCATCGGTTCCCTTAGCCACGCTTCATATAACTGCGGAGTATCCAACTCCAGAGCCAGCTCTACATTTTCACACAGCTTCTGCCCTTTTGCTTTCTCTGCTGCCTCCTGAAACCACTCCTCTTTCTGCTCTTCCAGAGATTCTGCATAGTCTTCATCCAGATGAACAGGGTAGTCCGTGTATGCTGCCGCGACTTCCCCGTCTTCCCCTGTCATTTTCAAAGAAATATACTTCCAATAATCAGCAAGTAATTGACGCACATATTTTTGATAGTCTTTGTCTTCTGTCAATACCGTATATTCTGTAAAAAATCGGCTCTCCTCCATTTTTTTCATCCGGTCTGCAGGAATCAGAAGCTTCTTATAGCACCCTCCATTTTGCGAAAAAAACTGCAGCCAGATTTCATGGATTTTCTCAGCCTGATTTGCCATCCGAAATACAAATCCGTTTTCTCCCAGCTGTGTGATGCGCACTTCCTGTCCATCGACAATTCCTGATAACAGACCATAGGGAATCATGGAAACTGCATTTTTAATCTGCATTCTGTGTCCTCCCAAACCTTATTCTTAGTATAATGTTACTTTAGCCGATTCCACTTCTATTTTCAATCATTTTGTACAGTTTTCTCATCTGAAATAGCCTTTTTCTGCCTGTCAGCAGACTACAATTTTACATTGACTTTATTCCGGCAACAGGACTTACAATCAACATAAGATAAAGAGTTCCTGGCTATACTATGGAACATAATGTTTCAAAGAAAGGATATGATTTTATGGACAGAAAAATAAGAATCGCACAATACGGATGCGGAAAAATGAGTCACTATCTGATGCGATATGTTTTAGAAAAAGGCGGAGAACTGGTGGCTGCCTTTGACATGAATCCTGCAATGATCGGTACGGATATCGGCACTCATCTTGGAATGGAAAAACTTGGCATAACGATCAGCGATGCTAAAGATGCTTCTGAAATTTTAAGCAAAGAAAAACCAGATGTATGCATTATCGCAACCCGCTCCACTATGGCCGAATTAAAAGAAGCATTTTCTGTATGTGCACAAAACGGAATCAACGCGATTTCTACCTGCGAAGAGGCACTCTATCCGTGGAACTCTTCAAAAGAAATTACAGAAGAACTGGATGCACTTGCCAAAGCCAACAACTGTACATTGTGCGGAAGCGGATACCCGGATATGTACTGGGGTTCTCTGATCACAACTCTGGCAGGATCTATGCATCGCATTACAAAAATCTGCGGAAGCAGCAGCTATAATGTGGAAGACTATGGAATTGCTCTTGCAGAGGGCCATGGCGCCGGATTAAATATCGAAGATTTCGAACGCCAGATCGGAGCATATAATAATCTGGATTATCACCAGACCTTGCAGGCAATTGATGAGGGCATCGTCGTTCCATCTTATATGTGGAATCAGAACGGATGGCTCTGCAGCCAGCTCGGTCTTCACATTACTTCACAGACACAAAAATGTGTACCGATCACGCACGACGGAGATTTGTACTCCAGTACGCTGAATATGACGGTAAAAGCAGGGGATGCTACCGGAATGTCCGCCATCGTTACAACAGAAACAGAAGAAGGAATCACACTGGAAACACAATGTCTCGGTTATGTCTATGGTCCTGAGGATTTTGATAAAAATGAATGGAGCTTCCACGGTGAACCGGATACAACGGTGATCGTAAATCGCCCGGCAACAGTGGAATTAACCTGCGCCACACTGGTCAACCGCATTCCAATGTTGATCGATGCTCCTGCCGGATATATTACAACGGAAAAAATGCCGGTCAACCACTATCTCACAAAATCCATGCATGAATATGTAACCGGAAAATAATTTTATGTGCTTGCACAGCCCGCTTTTTCACGAAATCCGGGCTGTGCAAGCACAAGATCCAGAAACGCTTTCATCTGTGGTGTCATCCATTTGTTCTTGTGATACAAAAGCTGATGGTACATCTTCACTCCCGGCAAATCCGTCCGTATCTCGAAAAGGACACCTTTTTCTATTTCTTCTTTCACAGTAAATTCCGGCAAAAATGATATCCCCATCCCCCGCTTTAGCAGATTGATAATCGTTTCTGTATTGCCGATCTCCAAAACCGGTACAATCTCAATCTCTTTTTCTGCCAGCATCTGCTCCAGTTCATATCGATAGGCGGCTCCTGTTTCCGTGAGAAGAAATGCCGCTTTTGCAAGATGCTGTATCAGATGAATATTACTTTTTTGTGCAAATACCCTGTCTGATGTCACAAAAATCGTATCTTCTACTCTTTCTGCCGCACACATCCACTGTGAACTGTAAATTTTCTTATCCAGCGTGAAGATCAGATCAATCTCATCACTTTTCGCCAGATCCATCAAATTTTCTGTAGCTCCGGACTTAATGATCACTTCAACTTCCGGATACAGTCTGTGATATTGAAGCAAAAGTTCCGGAAGCAGTGCCGTACAGGTAGATTCCACGCCGCCGATCTTCAATGTTCCTCTTGTCGTATGCTCTTCCCCGGCAAATGTCAATGCTTCATTTGTCACACGCATGATCTCACTTGCATAGCCAATAAACTCCTGCCCTTTTTCCGTCAGATATACACGCTTTCCAATCCGCTCAAACAGCTGTGTTCCCAGCTCTTTTTCCAACTGCTGTATCTGAATGGTCACTGCGGACTGGGAGTACCCCAGCTGCTCTGCTGCTTTGGAAAAATTCTGGGTGCCTGCCACTTTTAGAAACGTCAAAATATTTCTGATTTCCATCCGTCTCTCCTCATTAACATTTTTAATATATTATATGAAATCTATGAATTTTACATATATGTAAATTTAGTGTAGACTATCAAACGAAATGAGTCAAGTAATTAAGAAAAAGAGGAATACCTTTATGATCGGAACCGAATATATTTTAAACAGTACCCAGTTGGAAGAGGCCATCAAATCATTTGTGCATGATTTTTGTGCAGAAAAACACGAGATCCACGATCAGCCTGTTGTTGTTGAAGCAAAGGAACATCAGGAGGACAAAATCAAACAGATCAAAATCCCGGAAAAAGGACGCCCGGTAAACGAAGTTGTCTCTGAAATGATGAACGAAGTGTACCGCTACCGCGGAGATGCCAACCATCCACGTTTTTTCAGCTTCGTTCCGGGACCGGCTTCTTCGGTTTCCTGGCTGGGAGATATCATGACATCTGCTTACAACATTCATGCCGGCGGAAGCAAACTTGCCCCCATGGTCAACTGTATTGAACAGGAAGTGTTAAAATGGCTGGCAAAACAGGTCGGATTTACCGAGAATCCCGGAGGTGTCTTTGTAAGCGGAGGGTCTATGGCAAACATCACCGCTCTGACTGCCGCCCGGGACAATAAGCTAACAGATATCAATCTCCATCTGGGAACAGCTTATATTTCGGATCAGACACACAGCTCCGTCGCAAAAGGACTGCGCATCATCGGAATCACGGACAGCCGGATCCGCAGAATTCCGACAAACTCCCATTTCCAGATGGATACGACAAAACTGGAAGAAGCCATTGAAACAGACAAAAAATCCGGCTATATCCCGTTTGTTGTCATTGGTACCGCGGGAACCACGAACACCGGAAGTATAGATCCACTTACAGAGATTTCCGCACTTTGTAAAAAACATGATATGTGGTTTCACATTGACGGGGCTTACGGTGCTTCTGTACTGTTAAGCCCGAAATACAAGTCTCTGTTAACTGGAACCGGGCTTGCTGACAGTATCAGCTGGGATGCACACAAATGGCTCTTCCAGACGTACGGATGTGCTATGGTTCTTGTAAAAGATATCCGTAACCTGTTCCACAGCTTCCATGTAAATCCAGAGTATTTAAAAGATCTGGAAAATGACATCGACAATGTCAATACATGGGATATCGGAATGGAGCTGACCCGCCCTGCCCGCGGCTTAAAACTATGGCTGACTCTGCAGGTGCTCGGAAGTGATCTGATCGGATCTGCCATTGAGCATGGATTCCAGCTGGCAGTCTGGGCCGAAGAAGCTCTGAATCCAAAAAAAGACTGGGAGATCGTCTCCCCTGCACAGATGGCAATGATCAACTTCCGCTATGCCCCAAAAGATCTGACAAAGGAAGAACAGGACATTTTGAATGAAAAGATCTCCCATCGGATCCTCGAAAGCGGTTATGCAGCGATATTTACTACTGTTCTCAATGGAAAGACCGTACTTCGAATCTGCGCGATCCATCCGGAAGCAACACAGGAAGATATGCAGCATACGATCGATCTGTTGGATCAGTATGGTCGTGAAATTTATACGGAAATGAAAAAAGCTTAATTTAAAAAACCATGGAAGTGACGGGAACTCATCCCGTTTTCCATGGTTTTTTCTTATCTCTTCACAAAGTATTCCTCATACCATACAAGGAATGTATAAATTGTCCACACTTTTCTCCAGTTATCCGAGTTTCCTCCGATATAATCCTCAAAAATCGCATTGATCTCATCCAGATTGAAGAATTTGGCTGCCATCTCGCTGTGGAACTTGTCACGCACATCCTGATTGTATCGCTCATCCGCCATCCAGATACGGATCGGCACAATAAATCCAAGTTTCTTGCGGAATGCAATTTCTTCCGGAAGCACTTTTGCTGCCGCTGTACGGAATGCGACTTTGTTCTGCTCCTCGTTGACTTTATATCTGGACGGCATTCTGGATGCAATGCTGAAAATTCTGGTATCAGTCAGAGGCATCCGAACTTCCAGTCCTGCTGCCCGGCTCATCTTATCCACGTTCAGATAAATATCTCCTTCCAGCCAGATCTGAATATCTACATTGGACATCTTACTAAGTGGATCCAATCCTTCCATCTCCTCATAAATACTTCTTACGAGTTCGATTGGAAGCACATCGGGATCATAATGTTTCAAGATTTTCTGCTTTTCATCCTCTTTCATGATGTTCGTATTTCCGACATAGAAATTCTTCAGATTCTCGCCGTAGCGTTCTGCATTTCGATACATATTGTATCCACCGAAGAATTCATCCGCACCTTCTCCGGAATAACAGATCTTTGTATGCTTTGCAGTCTCTCTGCATCCAAGTGCGAATACAATTGCCGAGGCATCTCCAAGCGGCTGTTCCATGTTGTACATTACATCCGGCACAATACCAAAATATTCCTCCGGTGTGATCACACAACGCTGGCTCTCTCTTCCAAGAAGCTCTGCTGTCTGTCTTGCAAGTCCGGATTCGTCAAATCGCTCTTCTTCATATCCGCAAGAATCTGTTTTCTGCACATCTGACATTGCCAGAACATACGAAGAATCTACCCCGCCTGACAAGAACGATTCTGCATACTCACTCTCTTCTTTCACTTCCGGCATAATCTCTGTCAGTGTGTTGTGAATCTCATCAGCCCAGTCTTCTAATGTTTTAGTCTCATCCGGGTGGAATTCCGGCTTCCAGTAACGGGTGATCGCAAGTTTTCCGTCTTTCCAGATCAGATACCGTCCCGGAAGAAGCTTTTTGACACCTTTAAAAAATGTCATCTCTCCTGCAACATAGGTAAGGCTTAAATATAACTGCAGCATCTCTTCGTTTAATTCTTTTACAAACCCCGGCTGCTCCATGATCTGACGGATGGTTGTCCCATATAATAATTCACCATCTGCTGTCTCATAATAATAAAACGGCTTTGTTCCGAACTGATCTCTCAAACAGAATAATTCCTGTTTCTCATCATCCCACAAGGCAAAGGCAAACATCCCATGCATATGGTCTGCCATTTCATTTCCCCATGTCTCATATGCTTTGATGAGAATCTGTGCTTCTCTGTCCTCTCTGGATAAAGAATGATCGATCCCCAGTCGTTCGCAAAGCGCTGACCAGTTTCGAATGTGTCCGCTGTATTCTTTCACGTTTATCATGTGTATACCCTCTTTTCTTATAATTTCAATAAGAATATTCGATCGGCCGGTATGCCGATCCTGATTTTCTGGTTCCTGTTTAGTTTACCACGATATGAGCGATTCAGCTATGATTTTTTGCTGAAACTTTACATTGCTAATATCTTCTTTTATATCCCTTATCGGACAAAGTTCGCCCGCCGAAGGCCTGTGTTGAGGGATGCCCGGATGGATATACACTTTGGAACATATTTTATTAAATTACCTTATTTTCAAAATAGCATTCCGATAAATACGATGGATTTTCATAATACATACTGCTATTATAATCATCAATTTTAGGACTGATAAATGAATTGTACACCTCTATCAAAGCATCTATTGTTTCAATCCCGCTCTTTTTCGCAACTTCTTTTATCAGCCTTTTATATACTTTTCCTATATCCCAATGAGACGGAATCGAATAACTACAATCTTTCACATTATCAAAATTTCCCGATTCAATATCGGCTTCTCTAATAAAATCATCGCTCACTCGCTCTATATTGTCACTATGATACACATCAGCCAAATCATAAATTTTTTCAAGTCTTTTTTTCCCCAAAGCATTCACAACATCCGCTCTTGTATTCCGGGTTTTACGCGCAATGTAGTCAATTATTTTCCACAGCAATGCTTATACTTCTTCCCGCTTCCACATGGACATGGATCATTTCGCCCGATTTTTTTCTTCGTGACCTGATTTGATATTTCAGGCAGACCTATTTCACTTGGAATAATCTTTTCTTTGCCAAGTTCCCGGTCTGTAAATCCGCGATTACTCCATTTCCGGACTGAATACACCCATTCACTGCAGTTTTCCACAAAATGATTTCCCCTTGTACGATTTGGGAATTCAACATATCGCTCAAACAAGAGATTCATAATTCCTGCAGCATTCAAATCTTCCTCTGCTACTCTATATTCCAACTCCAACATCAGATTGTCTGCCCGTGTCTTGTTTTTCATCAGATGTGTCAGATCTGCCAGAATTTTCTTATAAAATGGATTTTTTACATCAACCAGATTCTCTGCATATAATTTTATCTCTTTTTGATTCGGAATATAGTATTCCTGACCTGATACCTGTCGTAAAAATTTCCTGTACTCTTTTTCATTTTCAAACTGCTCACTGATGATCCACTGTTCATCACACCAGAATGAACCGTCTGCACGTTCACACAGTATATCGACTGTTTCCTTTAGTTTCTCCGGAAGCCACTCAAGCTCTTTTCTCTCTTCTTCTGATAAAGATGGATATTCAAGCATCTGGTTTAGTGCAATGTCCTCCACCTTTGCTCTTTCTACAATCCCAAACAAATTTAAACACGCTCGCATGGAAAGGCGGACAGCGGCAATAAGACCAAGTATATTTTGCACCTTATCCGTCTCCAGATTTTTGATAGTAAACTCTCTGATCTCATCCGGAACAACAAACTGCACTCCATCCACATCACAGAACATAAATACCCAGCCTTTTTTGCAGTAGTTTTCTTCCAGAGCCAACATCTGCATCTGAGAAAGTGGATAACCATTCATCGTCCGCAGCATCGTTTCCATGTCAAACTTATCCAGATAAATAAATTCATTCTGAAACGAAGTTAAAATCAACTCCTGCACATACTTTTCTTTTTCTGCCCGCAATTTAGGAGCTTCCTCCTCCCAGGTTTCCAGAATTACATCCAGCAGAGATTCCGGCGCCCGGCTTAGCATCTCGTTCAGATCCGTTGTCGTTTTCCCCTCTATCATAAAATTCGAAGTGAATGTTTCTGCCATTTGCTCAAATATATTTTCATCAATTCCCAGTGCGTCAAAAAAGTCCTGCATTTCACTTTGTTTCTGTAATTTCATCTCACTTCACACTCCTTGTGATCCACTCATTTTTTTTCGGGTTCCAACATATCCAGCATCGCCTCCTGATACGCCGCTCTTTTTCTCTTCTGCATCTGCATTTTCACTTCCAGCAATTCCGGGAGATATACTTTCTCCAGTTTTTTCATTCTCACTTCGCTCAGATTTACATCCGACAGATATCTTTCATACCAGTCTGCCCGGTAATTCCAGAGACAGATACTTTCTCCATACCGTTCTTTCAATCTCTGCGCAATCAGAAGCCCCTCCGGATCAAAATCACCATGATAATAAAAACTATGATTTTCCTTTAGAAAATCCAGCAGAAGAAGTGTTGCAAGTCTTGGCTGTCCATTTCCGCAGATTGCTGCACAGTCCGGGTATTTTTTTACAAAAACAGAAAATACTGCCGGATTTTCAAAAAGATAAATTTTCTCTCTTTCTGCATGCACCCCTCCAAACGTCCCAATCGTTCGAAGCGTCAGGCGGACTGGTTCTCTTTCCTGAAAAAATCCTTCGATTCCTTTATGAAGATTTCCATTGTGTTTCCATGCTCGGATTCCATAGACAAGCGTATCATTTGACAGATCATCTTTTAAAATACCCGCCCTGTAAAAAATCTGGTTTTTTCTTTCCGCTTCTGATAATTCTCTGTCTTTCGTTTCCTGCCAACAGGCAGAAAGAATGATAAAAAGCAATCTTTCCGCCACTGTGCTTGCGTCAAAATAATGAGGATCTCCTGTCAGCTTTGCCGCAAATACCGGTAAAAGTTCTTTTTCTTCCATTCGCGGAAGCTGTTTTACTGCCTCAAACACATATTTCAGAATTTCCCGCAGAATTTCCGGAGCACTGTTGTATTGCTGCTGCAAAATTTCATAGCCTGTTGTGTGCTCTTTCAACGTATTCTGAAGCCATCTTCCTCCTGTCGTGTCCTCATACCCACTTTGGACTTCCGCAAAAAAGGCATCTCTTTCTTCCTGTTTCTTTCGCCTCTCTTCTTTTTTCACCGTCAGCTTTTTCCCAAAATAAGCATCCAGCAATTCCTCCAGAGAAATATCAGAAAACCTGCTTTTGGACAGACAGATTTCAAAAGCTTCCGCTGATATGGTAACAGACTGATTCTCGGTGTAATCCTTCTGCAAAAATCCGCCCAATTGGCTCTTATCCTGAAGGCTTAACCCGGTCAATACCACTTTCCCGCCTATATGTCCGAGGCTCTCATATTTTCCTCTCATTTTTTGGAAGACTTTTTCATACACAGGGCGCTCACGAAAATACTGTAAACACTCCTGCATCAACTTCTGTTTCTCTTCTGCTTTCACGATTCCTCTCCTGTAAGCATCACCTTTACTTTTCCATTCCAGATATAGCGGATCACTGATACGAACTTTGCATTTTCCGGACGGATCAACTGATAAATTGCAAGCCCCGGAACTGTATCGTAATCGCCCCATAAAATCTGAGAATTGATCATAAAGTTGAATTCAAACTCGACCATCAGACGGAACATATCCCTGATATTGGTCTCATCAACACCGGCAAACGCTTCATCCAGTGAAATCAGCTTCGGCGCATCCGGACGTGCCCCCGCATATTTTGCCACCACTGCCGAAAAAAGCGGGACATACATTGCCATTGCTTTCTCACCGCCACTAAACGTAAAGAATACACGGTCTGTCAATTCTTTCTTTTTCTCTCCCGTTTTCTGGCATTCCAACTGAAATTCAAACCATTTTCGATAATCCAGAACTTCCCGCATTGTGGCATGGAACGATTGAACCGATCCCATATCCCCGGAAATTTTTCTCGCTTCTTCAATTTTGGAACGGAAATGTCTGGAAAGACTTTCTACCTCTTCCTCACGCATAATTTCCACGTCTTTTTGCAATAATTCTACCAATGCTCTTGTATCCAGCTGTTCTTCCTTTTCTGCCCTCTTATTTTTCCATCTGAGACTCAGCTTTAATCCACTTGATGTCTGCATGGATTCCATCAGTGTATTCATCTTTTCCACCCAGCGCTTGCTGGCCTGGATCTTTCCACGAATTTTCTTACTGATCGTATTTGCCAGAATATCTTCAAACAATTCTCTGTCTCGATCACTTAAAAGACGTTTCAGTACTTCGGCATCCTCATTCATTTTTTCAATCAATTCCTTAAATTTTACCGGCATTCCACGGTATTTTGCCAAAATATCAATCCGCTTCACAGTTACGTCCAGAAAACTGCCCTCTCCATCCAGTTCTTCAAACAGGGACTGCAGTGTAATCTGGTAATCCAGCAGATATCCTCTGTTCTGATGATAGGCTTCCTGAAGATTTCCAAACAGATCGCTCTGCTTCTTGTTTCCAAAGCTTCCGGCAAACTGGCTGCAGATTTTTTTCGCCTGATCTTCCATATCCTCTGTAACAACAAATACTCGCTCTACATACCCAAGCTGATATTCCTGTTCAAATACATTCTGATATTTTTCCTTTTTCTCAAGCAGTTCCTTTTGTCTGAGTTCATTTTCTCTTTCTTTTTCCTGCAGTACTTCCGTCTCTTTTCGAAGTGCCGCCTGATTCCTGACACAGGCCTCTCGCTCTCCCGGAAGTTTTCCAAGCCGTTCTACACAATGATCCAGTCGTTCTTTGATTTCTTCATAATCTGTCAGTTCCAGCTGCTTTTGAACGGACGCAAGAAATCCTTCCACTTCTCTGACTTTCAGACAGATCCGATTGAATTCGTAACGAATATCATCCAGATCAAGCTCCAGTTCTTCCAGATAGTCTCTCTGGCTCATGATATACCGGAGACTATTTTGATACTTGCCATGCGCAACCTGAAGCTGGGAAAGAATTTCTTTATATCTGTGCAATGCCAAAAGAGCCTGTGTAAACAAATCCAATCTTGGCGAAAGATAACATTTTCCACAGATCTCCCGTACCCTGATGCGTACCCCATCCAGTGCTTTTCTTTCTTTTTCTGCCAGTTCCTGATGCTCCCAGAGTCTTTTATTCGTTCGTTCTAACTTATATTCGCGATCAGAAAATTCTTTTGCCGCTGTCTTTAAATCTTCCTCTCCCGGGAATGACTTCCATTCTGCCTGCAATGTTTCTGTCCGCGCTCTGTTTTCTGCCAATTGTTTTTCTAAATCTTCAACACTGGCTCTGAGCTGTTCGCAGAGTCCGGTCAATTCTTCTATCTTTTCCTTCCGGTACTTTTCCCTTGCACGCACCCCGATAAAGCGCGCCTGATATTCCCCGGTGATCGTTCCTTCCAGAACGCCGATGCGGTAATTCCCATTGGCATCAATCCAGGATTCTCCGTGCTCTGCATGTGTATCACCAAATCCAATCGCAGAAAGAATATTGGAAATATTCTGATAAAACAAAATATCATTTTCCCCATTCTCCACTTCCAGCACTTCCTGCAGACTTTCCCTGACATGTGCCACATCGCTGAACAGATAACGATCGCATACTCCTTTGTCCAGAGCATAGACCTGTTCCCGATACTCCTTAGGAACAATCAGCGCATCCAGTATGCCCATCTCTAGCAATGCTTCTTCCAGATGATTTCTGCGCTCTTCCTCTAATATCTGGTCAAATTCTATGGTCTTATAAAACTGGAAATACGGAATTTTTTTCTCCTTTAGCAGCTCTCGGTTTGCCTTTACACAATCCGGCTGTTCTGGTTCAGGATCCTTTTGATTTTTCCACTCTTCCAACTCTGTTTCTGCCTGATACAGATGCTCCTGCTCTTCCTGCAGATTTCGCTCCAGTACCATTCTATTCTCAGAAAACTGTCGTTCCAGTTCATATAGCTTTGGCCTGGCCAGTTCCCGGATTTCTGAATAATCGCTTCCCATTTCATAGCTTTCTATTTTCCTTGAGATTTCCTGCATGGTCTCCGGAAGAAGGTGAAGCTCCTGATTTTGTTTTTCCCATAAATACATCTGCTCTGTCAATTCTGACTTTGTCTCATGCAGAAGGTTCTCATATTGCTGCATTTCCTTTTCTGCAAGATTTCTTTCCTCCCTGCAGACATCCAACTCCAGAAGACAGCGATCATATTTTTCCTGGCTGTTCTTTTCTTCCAAAAGAGCCTCTTTTCCCTGTTCTACTTTCTTTGTATAGTCATTCAAAAGCTGGTGATGTGAAGAAAAACTCTGTTCTTTTTCCCGATCCTGTAAGATATCATTCTTCAAAAATGTAAACTCATCAAACGGAATTTCTTCCAGTTCTGTTTCCATCTCTTCCAGACAATTTTCAATCTCGTCCCAGATACGTTCTGTTTTTTCTGTTTCTGCTTTTATCTTTTCTTCTGTATCGATCTGTTTTTCTTTCTTTTCCTGTTCCTGTTTTTCTTTTGTCTGCTGCTCCTTTACTCTCTCCAGAAGCTCTGCTTTCAACTTACTCTCCTGCTCTTTTAACTGTGCCGCATCACTTTTATCCAGAGAGGTTTTTTCCTCTTTTAAAATTTCCTCTTCCTGTTTCAGAGCTTCATAATGCTGTTCTTCCTTCCTGAGTTCTTCCATATGAATCGCCAGACCTTCCGTAATCTGTTTTCCATTTTTCATACAGTTCTCATATGCTTTCCCTGCATCTGAAAACAACAGCGCCTTGTCATAAAGCACAATCTGATTGTACTGATCGTATACCTTCTCAATCTGCCGCGCTGCGTGAATGCTTTCGCTTAATGTATCCAGATTTGTTTTCAGATTGTCCATGTTTTCGATTGCCTCGGACATCGGACGCAGATCATCTTCCGAAAGCGTCTGAAGCGAACTGCTTAAAATCTCATTGATCACGGTCGGCTTAAAGTCTTTGGAAAGCTTCGGTGTACGCAGCTGGATCAAAAGCTCCAGAAGCTCTTTGTATTCCTCTTGTGTCTCAAAACCAAAAAGGAGGCGGTTGACGCACTGGGCATACTCTCCCTGTGTTTCCATCACTTTGCCGCCCTCACCGATCCGGTATTTCAGTTCTCCCTTCGAGCAGGTAATCTTATTTTCCACATCTTTATACAGAAACAAATCTTTTCCCACACGCCTGCCGTCCGTCACGCAGAAATACCAGGATTCCAGCTTTTTATTCTTTCTCGCACGAAGCCCAATCCCAAGCGTCAGATATTCTTCACTTTCCAGGCGTTTTAACTCCATGTAAAGATACCCTGTGCGCTCTTCTCTCTCATCTCCCTCCTCCAGAAGATAGTTTTCCATCTTTCTGGCGCGGGAACCAAATGGATCCAAACGCTCCGGACGCATGTTTCCGTCCAGCAGAAGCGGAATAAAGCTCTGCATTGTTACCGATTTGCCGGAACCATTCGCCCCTCGAAGCAGCATACGTCCATCCAGAAAATCAAATTCTTCCTCATCATAATACCAAAAATCGAGCAATCCAACTCTGTTTATCTGCCATTTACTATTCATCTCTTCCTCCGTTTTTCAAAAAATCTTCCGGATATTTTCCATAGATTTTTCCTGCTGCCGGTCTGATTTTCACATGATCTGCTCCAATTTCTATCAGCATCAGCTCTTCCATATATCTTTCCACTTCCCGATAAAACTCGGCAAACGTCATCTCCCGGTACGTCTTATTAAAACCTTCTCCGAATTTTTCCTTGCATTCTTCCACAATTGCACGAAAAACTTCCTTTGGAATACAAATCTGTTCGTCCAGTGGAACGGTAATCCTTCCCTCTGTTACTCTTTTCTGTATCAGTTGATTTGTCAAAAGAACAACGTCAGAAAGTGTATTTCCTTCCGGAAAACACCTCCCCAGTCTGCACTCTTCTCCCAGCACGAGAAATGCACTGCTGCTGTGTACATGCAGTTCACAGTCAAATAATTCTGCCAGGTCCCCCTGTATCATATTTCTGTAATTTCTCAGATAGGCAAAATCCTCCTCTGATTCTGCATCCTTATACATTCCCATCGACATCAGAAGCTTTCGGTATACTCTCTGCCTGCGCACGATTCCTCTGTCTTCATTCACATCGATCCACTCTTCTTTTTCAAACTCCTTTGCAGATGTGTAACCCATGATGTCCTGCGTGAAGTTTTTCATAAAATACCGGGATGCTCCTGTATTTTCGTATAATACCTCACTGGTATCATCTTTCGCAAATCCTTCTTCACTTCCATCATCCACATTCAGAATTCCGACGGCTACGCAGTATTTCATAACCTTGATCATATGACGTCTGTACCGGTAAACTGTCCAGTCGATCTGCTCCTCCTGATACTGGCTCTGTACGTATTCTGTCAATTCTGACAATACAAATTGCTCTTCTGCCTCTTTATCCTCCAGAAACATGAGCACAAGACAGAAAAACACATACTCGATCGGCTCTTTAAATTCTAAAATGCCCATCCAGTTTTCCGGAACTGCAGGCATCTTTTCTACCTTGATCATATACGGATTCACGACCACCTGATACCCGAGCTTCTCCATCAGGAATTTCTTCTCTTCTCCCGATGAAAGCTCTTCTTTCACCTGATAATAAAGCTCCCTCTCTCTGGATTTTAAAATCCATCGGCGGTTTAATAATAATTCCAACGTTCTCATTTTGATTCCCCATCTTCAAACACAATTGTATAAGCAGGCATCTGAAATGTTCCATCTGTACATTCTAACATACAATACTCTTTCACATCTGCCCGTTCAATATAATACATCTGCCCGTCTTCTGTTTTTGCACGATGATTCTTCCTTTCCAGAGCCTTTGAAAGCCACAGAAGAAACATATCCCGTACAGGCGGTTCGATCACCGGAAGACTTGCAAACTCAAGTCGTCCGTTATGTATATAACTCCTGAGCAGCTTCCGCTCCTCTTCCAACCTCCTGATCATCAGCAGCCGCATCTCTTCCTTCTCTTTTGACCGGTCGACGATACCGCTTCTTCTGGCTTTTTGTTTGTAGGTGCGCACTCTAGGAGTGACTGTCACGGCATATGCTTCTTCCTCATATACACCACTGTTAATGCTGTCTGTCTCTCTGCTCAATTCTCCTTTGAGATGGAGCGGCTTCTCGATCCCGAATACGACCGCTGACAGCCGGTGTGCCTCGTTGATATCCCTGCACTTTCCAAATATATCCGCCAGCTTTTTATATTCCTCCCGCCGATTTGAGCCCTGATTGCTCATCTCACTGATTCGTGTGGCATATCTGGTAATCTTCCGGATGATCTCGTTTGTTGTATCAAACACTTTTCCTGCTTCCGATTCCATCCCGTCTTTTCCTGCAAACCACTCGGAAATACTTTCCCAACGCCCCTTCATTTTGTCATAAATCATCTGCTCATCAATCTCTGTATCCATTCTCGGAATCGAGAGCTCATACTCTGTCACTTTCTGTAAAATCTGATTCACGACCTCCCGGTCAACACTTCGAAGCTGCTGCTCGATCGCAGTCACATTTACCTGAAGGCTCTTTACAAACGAGCGAAGGTACTCGATCAGCCGGTCTTTAAACACAAGAAACTCTTTTGTTTTCATCATCTCTTCTGCTTTTACACTGTTTAATTCCCTCATATAGTCCTGGTAATTCTGATTCAACCGAATAAAATCACTGTTCAGATCATTCCACCATCCGTACCGCTTTTCCGCTTCTGCCTGTGACATCTCCCCCAGCCTTCCAAGGCTGATCCGAAGCCGCTCCAATAAAGTCGGCTCCAGCGAAGAACCTTCGATCAACAGATTTTCAATCCGGATCACCATTCGCTCGACTTCAACTGCTGTCTCAGAAAGCTGATAGCGGAACTTCTTGTTTTTAAATTCCTCAATGGTTGTCACTTTCCGGGTATCCTGAATTGTAAGCAGATTTCCCCAGGATGCAAGCGCCGCCAGATCCTGCTGACACTGTTCCATCGTATATTCCTGAAAATAAGGATCTTCTTTTAACTCCTCAAAGACCTCCTCCTGATACATCCAATATTTTAATTTTTCGTACTTTAAATAAAAAAGCCGGATGATGGGACGGTATCTGTCTGTATTCTCTACATTCAGATATTTCGCCTCCAACATCGGCTTTCTCATTTTTTCTTGAATTTTCATGTCATCAATTCCTCTTGTATTTTTATTCTTCATCGACTTCTGCTGTTGTTATTTCTGTGTTCAGAATAGCATATCGGGATTGAATGTACAAGGGATTGGAGACATGTTTTTGATTTTCACTTCATACAGCGCAATAACCTTCCGCACATCTCCTTACACTTACATCTGATGGAATGTTTCATCACGCGGAAAATTCCCCACATACCGTATTCTACATCCCATCCGAAACTTCCGGAGCGATACAGATAATCTCCCGGGCAGGAGGCCCCGTCTTTTAACTCCATATCAAATCGGTTTGCCCGGACATGGCGGAAGTGGAAGAATCATATCCTTCCCTTTGCAAAGTGGTTTCAGACAGTTCTGATATTTATCATAGACTCGAATGATTCCCCAGAGGCCGAGCCATACATCATCTGTTCCGCCAAAATAATACAAATAATCGCCCGCCTGATACGGTTCTTTGATATTTAACCTATAAATGAGCAAGTTCGTGATTTTGCATAAAAGAAAGACACCTCGATTCCATGTGTTGTATAATGAAAGTGCCAAAACAAACATTTGCAACATTTACGAAAGAAGGTGTCTCTCGCAAATACTATACAT
>OLOF01000046.1_pt1 | contig 100053 bp, 86 predicted proteins | sample 1643121 | NCBI WGS metagenome assembly OLOF01 (sample SAMEA3136677, study PRJEB25190) | human gut metagenome | biome: human gut; feature: human-associated habitat; material: faeces | place: Austria | collected 2013
ACATGCCCAGAAGATCAGATTGCCGATGGCGCTTACACCGCGCAGGTAGTCGTTGCGAGCCTCGTCCCCCACAGCGGCCAGCAGACGCAGATCGTCCGGCGCTGTCTCAGCTGCGCCACCGTTCAGCGGCAGCGTGAAAAGATTCCATGTATTGAGATTAAGCATTTTTACCCTCCGAGGTGTTACGTTGCGCAGCTGAGGCACGCGCGGCTGTTTCAAGTGCCCAGGCGATCAGCTCATGGGCTAAATCGGTATTCTCCGGGTCAAGCGCGATAAACTGCGCAGCCTCGAGTGCAACGGCGATCGGACGGAGTGCGTCCTTTGGGTTCAGGTAGGCGTCATACATGGCGCACCTCCACTACTTCCGCCGCGTGGGTCACAATTCTGCTCACTCCATCATCCAGATAGCTGGTATGGGTTAACTGCTGCGCTGCTTTCTCTGCGAGCTCACGATTATTGAAACGTTCCGGAATAGCAAAACGACGGATCGTTCCCGAAAAGTGATAGGTGACCGTGACAATGACGTTAAACATGGCTCACCTCCTGAACTGGCAAAACGGCGGACAGTGACAGGATGTAGTGAGGAGCCAGCACTTTACGCGCTTCGTGCTCGCTGGTGGCCTCAACAATGATTTTGCAGGGTTTTGCCTGGCGGTCAGCGCGATCGAGCGCCATAAAACGATACTGATATTTGGGGTGAGTTTGGGTACACTGCGGCTTAGCCATAGCGTTAGTCTCCGTAACGTTGTTGGTTAGACGCCCCGTAGTGCTCGCAACACATACGGGGCGTTGTCTTTTCTGACCTTAACATGTTAAGGTGCGTACCTATTGATTTGAATCTTAGTTTAATAGGTACATACATGTCAACAGTAATACAGCGTGATAAACAGCCCAAAGGCAGGGGAAAGGCACCAGCTTTCCAAGTGAGGATCGCCCCAGAATTGAAAGAGCAATTCGAGGCCGCCGCACGAGATGCAGGTATGAGTTTAGCTAATTGGATGAAAACCTTGGGGCGCAAAGAACTCCAGCGGCTGGGTATTGAGCCGAAAGCCTGACCCGCCAACAATGGAGATCGAACGGCTGTCGTGCAGGGTGTGCTCACGGTCGCGTTAAGCATTCTCACCCCCGGTTTTTTGCTTGTTCCATTGGCGAATAGCTGCGGCGTCAAAGACGGTCACGCCGTCGGTTAACTGGTGGGGTTTTGGAAAATCAGGACGTTTTGCATAGCGCCATACGGTGCTGATATGCACTCCAAGATAGTGCGCCACTTGTTTGGCTCGTGCGTTGCCATTGGTGGGAAAGGTGAAAGTTTGCGATTTCATGCGATTACCTGCTATTGAGTGAGAAGGTAATCGCAAGGTTATGGTGATGGGCTCTGGAATATTCTAATGCGTCGGAATATATGGAATGTTCCGGGGTTATGTATTACCAGCGTCACTCTCCACATCGACGTTGTCGAGCGCGGGTAAAACTTCAATCAGAATATTTTTCAGATGGCTGGCCAGCGCTTTTCCACCTGGCGCTTTGATCCCTTTATTCGCAAAGTCTTTCCGTATATCACTGGTGGGATCCTCAAGATGTTTGCGCAGGTTGTCCGCCACATCAGCCCCGTAATGGATGTGAATAAAAGCTTTTAAAGCAGTGGCCAGATAGTTAACCGTTTTCGCAGATACTGCAGATGCCGTCTTTTCGTCCATGCCTGGAATAGCTGTAGGGTTGCAGAGATAATAAATTTTTTCAGCTTCAGCACGCGGCAGCACCATACTCGAAATGTGCAGCGAATGGTAAAGTTTTTCCCAATGCTGCGTACCGTAATCGCAATAGTCCTCGCAGGTGTGAGGAACGCGTTTGATAACAAAAGGTTGATCAAGCCCGTAGGGTTTGGCCTCGATACAGGGGAGTGGATCGTCGCTATGCCCGCGCCAGATAAAACTTAAATCGCTGTAAGATGGCACGACAAGACTGATGTTAGCCTCGGGGGAAGCGGATACAGCATTGAGCGCAGTGATCTTTTCTTTCGCCCCTAATTCTGCGTAGCCTTCTGTTTTTGCCAGTTCGTCGGCTAAGCCAGCTTTCCAGAATCTACCCCAGTTAAAGCACAGTTGAATTTTCCCCTCCGCCCACCAGCTTTCTAGGTGTTTTTCGGTTATTTCAAAGGGAGCAATATCCATGTCGTTCAGGATTGCCAATGCCTCTGGCACTGGTTGAAACTCGAAAGGAAAAACAAAACCACTCATGCACGTTCGCCTTACACGTCACCGCCTTGAGATAATGGGGGAGGCAGGCGGCAAGGCGTAGCCGCTTTTCTCCCCGTCGGGATAGCCTCAATATGGATAATACTCTCTAATCTGTCGATTATCTCTGAGATTTTATACAGTGATTTTCTTGTTTTTAAACCTCAAATGAGGTATAAAAAATAGAAAATATATAAGAGGCTTTTCCGATGTACTCTCATAATCTCGCAAAAACCATTGTTTTGGCAGATCCTGACGATGTTGAATCCTACCTGCAGTCCCTGAATCTGAGCCAAAGTGATCTCAGGCGTATTCTTGAGCGTGGCTTGTCTGGTCGTTATTCGACGACTCAGAATCACCCCAAGACCTCACGTGGGCAATATTTCTATGGTGAGGGGGTGAGTGCAGCCCGCGACATTCTGGCTCCGAAAGGCTACAAACGTCTGTCCCTGCGAAATGTTGAACTGACTGTAAGTGATAAAGTTGCCCTTTACCTCTGCCGGGGGTGTGATCAGACAGGTTTGGTTCATGGATTTCCTGAGTCTCGCATGAAGAAAGGTGATTTTACTTGTGAGCTGATGGGGTTAATCCATAATAACACCCCGGGTCAGGGTGAGCTTATCCTGGATGATAGCCAGCTTAAGCTGGATTTAGACATGCCGGAAGGTGATGTTATACCACTGCTACCGAATAAAATCGGACTGGACTTATGGTTTTTACTTTACGATTTTTATGAAATTGACGGGGATGAGCGCGTGGGGATCCGAGCTGAGCTTTCACGCCCGATTTCATACAATAACAAGAATGTAGTTAATGCCTTCTCCACACGTTTAATTATTGCTCCTCATCAACCTGACCCTATTGTTCAGAACGGTGATGTACCGCAGTTTACACCGGATATCGATCTCGACATTTTAAAAACAGGCTAAATATGCACCATGTTTAATTCAGAGCGTTTACGTATAGCCAGAGAACGGAGAGGCCTGACACAAAGAGCTTTAGCTGAAGCTACAGAATTGACTAGTAAGACGATTTCGAATTACGAGAAAGCAGGGATTTTTGATGCCATAGCCAGCGATACCATGGAACGGATTTCTGCTGTTCTGGGCTATCCGATTGAGTTCTTCCTCGACAGGGATGTACCTACTCTGTCGCCAGAAGCCGTTAGTTTCCGTGCAATGACAAAGTTGACGGCACAGAAAAGGGACTCAGCACTCGGAGCCGGAAAGCTCGCGCAAGAGCTATCAGCTTGGATTGACGGGCAGTTTAAGCTTCCTAAACCTAATGTACCTGATTGTAGTTTCGATGGTTATTCTGAGCCTGAGCGAGCTGCTCGCGTGGTTAGAGAAAGTTGGGGGATAGGTGAATTATCCATCTCTAACATGGTCCATCTTCTTGAAGCTAATGGGGTCCGTGTGTTCTCTCTCGCGGAAAATTGTATTGAAGTAGACGCCTTTTCGTTCTGGATGGATGAAAAACCTTTTGTGCTTTTGAATACAATGAAAACGCCGGAGCGTAGTCGATTCGATGCAGCTCATGAACTGGGGCACTTGGTTCTCCATAAACATTCAACTAACAACGGCCGCCAAGCTGAGCAGGATGCAGATCGATTCGCATCGGCCTTTTTGATGCCTGAGCGTAGTATTTTAGCTTTAGTGCCAAGAATGCCATCGCTTGATCTACTCATCTCGTTAAAAAAGAACTGGCGGGTATCATTGGCGGCTTTGGTGCGCCGTACGTTTGATGTCGGTTTATCTACCGAATGGCATTATCGACAGCTATCGATAGAACTTGCTCGCCGTGGATATCGTACGAGTGAGCCTCAAGGGATTGCTGAACGTGAAAAGTCATTAGTGCTGGATAAAGTGTTTTCAGCCCTACGCAGCAAAGGCGTTAAAAGGGGAGATATTCTCGAGCAGTTGAGGTTACCTGCGGACGAAGCGAGTGCACTTACTTTCAGTAACAGCTTCTTTATGGAAGCTATCAATGGTGGAAAATCGAGTACCCAGGAATCGGGGATACGCCCGTCACATTTACGTTTAGTTAAATAGATTGCCAGCTTTTACGGCGCACTGGATAATCAGGATGTAAATTTACATCTTGTACAAAGCTCAACTAAAGAAAGCCCGCTAAAATGCGGGCTAACAGTAATGTACTGATTAAGCTTAAATTTATCAGTTCGAAGCGCAGTGTTTAATATCCACGAGCAGAGTAGACACGGGCCATTCCTGCCCAATATGAAAACAGGATTTCATACTTGATTGGGTTGTAGTTAATGCTGCCATCCATTGCGGCTGCGTTCCATGCTCTGTCTGAAATAGAACGGTCGTTGGCGGTTTTCCCCCACTCAACAATGTTCCTCGCCAAGCCCTGAATACATGCGCGATTTAATGCCGTATCACCAACATATGCCCCAGCGTCTGAACATGACTCCATACTCAGAGCTAGGCTATTCCTGAGATATTCCATCCCGGCAATTGACATAAATCGGCGACCGTTAGCGTATGCCACGCCATCGTTTCTTATTGTGAATTTAATAGTGTGCAGAGCGTCAACAACCATCTGTTGCTCAACTGTTGGATTCTGCCATAACACGAGATCAATCGTTTTTTCAGAGGCCATGGCCTCTTCTTTCTCACGTTTGATTCGTTCGTCCCGTTCAGCTAGGTATCTCTTTTGGTTTGCGTCACGTAATTTATGGTATTCAGAGGCAAGCTTATCCCGTTCCTGAGCAAAAGTAGCCAGGCTCTTTTTAAAATCGCTTTCGTTGACTGTACCAAGTCCCATGCTCCAACGATCCTTTTCATAGTCAGCATAGATAGCGTCAACTTTTGCCGGATTGTTCAATACTGTGGTCAGGTTAACCAGAATCTTCGAGGCTTCCTCACCTGTTCGGGTGCTATTGTCAAAATTGGATAGTTCCCCGACCCCATAGCTCCCGTATTCATGGTAAGCAGCGTAGAACACTGGAATGGTCTGTGGTTTGCTATTAACCGCCAGGATAATGCTTTTGTCGTTGCACGTCAGCCCGTCCCACTTAAAGAGGCTACCGCCGCCACTTTTGTATGTCTCACAATCGTCAGTACCCAGACGAACCAACGCAGGCCAGCCGGGGCGCTTCTTATAGTCATCACTTTTGACGATATGCATTTGTGTTAACGCTTTTGCGGGATCGATTTTCCCCGCAGTGCAGCCTGTGAGTACTAACGCTAGAAAGGTTAAAGCAATGCGATTGATTAAATTATTCATCATCCTTGTGCTCGCAGTTAGGTAGACCGGTATAGCTTACCCGCCGAGGAATAAATCGTCGAATGAGCTCGGGCAGGGGTTATTCCGCCAGCAAAAATGGCGTTGCCCGGTCAATGACGTTGAGGCCGATTAGCGAGCTAACATCGCGCCCATTAACAATGTTATCCCGCTCAAGCAAATGCGCTATTTTTCCTACTTCCGGCCAGTATTGAGTCATGAGGAATTTGGTCTTTTCAACAAGTTTAGAAAGCATTAACTTCCTGTTAATTTGCTTATCCGTGGCACATATTAAATCGAGCATGTCATTTACGTTAGCCATGTCATAGCGGTGAGGGAGTGAATACTTTTTATTGAAAATTTCGTTATTTTCGTAAAGGGCTTCGCTTACTGGTCCAGCGAGGGCTACAAAAGCGGCCTTTGTTGCATCGCGTTTTATACCTTCCGCGTAGTAGCGTATGAAAGGGATAACTTTGCCATCGTGCCCAACTACACCAGATTTACTCTCCCGCAAACGCCTGAGATCCTGGTTGTGGATTATGCCGTGTTTAACAACGCCCAAACACTGGGCTTCATGTACATGTTCGCCAGCAACGTAGCCGGATTCATCCATAATGGCGATAACCTGCATATCTAAGCGAATAAGCCATGCGGCTACTGCATGGCCCGCTTCGTGGAATGCTACACATCGTTTACCATCGCCTATCCAGTTATAGAACATTTCCTGCTCATATATCTGGTGAATGGCGCCCATTACACGCCCTCGCTTGCCAGTGAGGCCAGAGCCTTAGCCATGAGGCCGCGGGCAATCTGGTGAACGGTGGGAGCGACGCCGAGATTGGAGCGCTGGCGTTCACGTTCCTGAATGTTGCGTATGGCCTGCATCTGCTCGGCGGACAGCAGGACCGGCTTAACGTTTGGCTTTCTCATTCTGTTCACTCCAGAACCGTGCATTTGATTCGTTGAGTTGCTGCAGGTTGCGACTCTGGCGATCGAAGTTATTGCGTGCCTTTGCCGCTTCAAGATCCTGACGGGTCAGCATCGGGCGGTGGGCGCGCTGTGGGTTGCCTGCGGCTAATTTCGGGTCATAGATAGGCATGCTCATATCTCTTTAGTGTTTTTTGCCCCAGAAGGTGGCGTTGTCAGCATTGATGCTGCGGATTGCGTCTCCTGTAGAAATTATTTTCGGAGCGATATTGTTTGCTTTCATGTAGTCGCCAACCTGCTCGAGTATATCGATAGCCTGATCCAGCTGGATTTCTGACATTGGGGTAGGGTGTACGGCGCTGAACGCCTCAGCAGGGGCGTAGCGCAGCACATCGAGCGCAACGATGCGCGGGTCGGCGTCGGGCAGTGCTGAATCGTATTTCGGCGCTACGGCACGTACCAGACGCATGAACTCAGCATTCATTGCTGTCGGTGCCGTGGAAGTAGCAGACGTGCCATTCAAACCGCGGGAAATCATATCACTGTCGCGGGTGTACATGCGGCGCAGGCGGTCGCCGGTGGCGATGCGCATTTTGCGTTCTTTCTCGAGTGTCGTTGCAAGACTTGCAATGATGGTCGCAACGGTTCCGCTGCACTGGAACTCCTCTTTACTGCCGTCGGCATACGTCACCACGCCATCTTCGCCAGTCACTGCGATGTTTGTAATATCTTTCATCGGTCAGACCTCAGTATGTTCTATCGGATATTTATGTTTCATTATACGCAATGATAATATTCGTTGTTGCAATTATTGCAATGTGTTTTTCTTGTGATAACATGCAAATTGAGGTCAGAACTCAATGAGTTGATTCCAAACATGGTTATCGGTACCCAAAAGCCCGTGCGTCTCCAGCGCGGGCTTTTTCTTTTTGGGGACGGGTGCGAGCTAGTGGCATAAAGCAGATTTTCTCTACTTTTGAAATCAATAAGTTAGGTTGTTTTGTAGAGTGAGTGCTGGCGTCATCGTCCAGATCTGGACGATGATGATTTTTGTATTTTTTAACGCTGGTGGCTGGCGTGTTTTCGGGCAAGGGGAGCAGCCACAGCAGCTTTAGAAGGTGAACAGGTGAATACTAAGGTGATTAGTTTTACTGTAAGTATTCACCCTTTTTTATTATTTAAAATCATGAAGTTAATTAAAAAGGTGAATAGGGTGAATACCTTCAAACAAAACTTTTATATTTTAGATAAAGGAATAACATTGTAGTTTTCCCCTCGTTCAAGCGAAACCAGAAGCCCCGCCCACAGTTCCAGGGCTGCCCGTCGTTCTTCAAAGTACTGGTGGCGGTTGTAGATACCCTCAACGCCTTTAATGCGGTGATTCAGGCAACGTTCTGCGACTACGGGATCGACACCCAACGCCGCTAAATGGGTGCGGGCGGTACGTCTGAAATCGTGAATTGTGAAGTTTGGTACTTCTGGCATTTCGCGGCGTACTTTTGCCAGCGCCACGGGGAGTGTGCTTTCCTGAATGTGGGGAATCATGCGGTGTTGCATCTTCCGCGCGGGGAGAACCCATTTACTCCCACTGCCCGCGATAGTGCGAAGCTCTCTCAACCAACCAACCGCAGGTGGAGGTAGTGGTATATCAATAGCGTCGCCGTTTTTAACGCGTTCTGCTGGTAGATGCCACACTGCTTCATCAAGGTCGAATTCATCCCACTGAGCACCGCACAGCTCCATTTTGCGACAACACAGGCAGAGGATTAGCTTCATGGTCAGCTCGTTCTCGCGGCTGAATCCTTTTGCAGTGCGCATAGCTTGGAAAAAACGTATAAGTTCTTCACGGGTCAGCCAGCGCATACGGCTACTTTCCTGCCCGCCAGCGTCTGACAGATCAAATGCTCCAGCTGGGTTTAATTCCAGTGCATGACGCTTGATAGCATAATCGAATATGCGTTTAGTCCAGCGCAGAACGTCATTAGCTACGGTTGGAGCGCCACGATCAACAACGCTCTGTAGCATCGCATCAATATGACGGGGTTTTACGTCCTCTATCTTCATGTTGCCAATATGTGGGTTGATATCCTTATCGATTCTCCGGCGCAGAAGATCGGGATGTTTCCAGCGTCCCAAAATCTGCCGTTCGAAATACTCGGTTGCTAGCTCTGACACGCGAAGCGCGTTTTTCTCCCGCTCCATCTTTTCTATAGCAGCCGCTTTTCGCGCTTTCTTTTCCCCGGCGACATCGAAGCCTAGGGCTACACGTGCGGATAATTCCTTGGCTATTTCCCGTGCTTTGGAAAGGGATATTTCGCTATAAGATCCAATAAGCATTACCCGTGATTTCCCAGCGAACTGATATCGAAAACGCCATACAGGCACTTTATCCCCCGCTCGATAGCGAAGGTATAGCCCGTTGCCGTCAGAGCGCCCCTCGAAGCGCTCTCCTGCCTTAATCCATGACTTGATTTGGATATCTGTCAGCTTTGCCATAGTTTCACCTGAATATTGACTATCATTTTGTACCCAAAATGAATTGGATAAATTATTAAAGGTACAGTCTTGGGTACAAATGTTTTGCGCGATGCTATGCAATCATATGCGACAGTATGAAAATAAAAAAGCCCGCAAAATGCGGGCTATGATGGCTTTTTGCAATTTCATGCGACAGCATGCAAAATCATTCAATATTCTGGATCTGCTCGCGCATCTGCTCAATCAACACTTTCAGCTCGATGGCGGAGTTTGTCACTTCGGCGTTGATAGATTTCGACGCAAGAGTGTTCGACTCGCGGTTGAACTCCTGCATCATAAAGTCCAGACGACGACCAACGGCTTCTTTTTTCTTCAGAATGTTGTAGGTCTCTTTGACATGCGCTTCGAGGCGGTCCAGTTCTTCGGCAACGTCAATTCGTTGTGCCAGCAGAACCAACTCCTGCTCCAGACGGTTGTTTTCCAGTTGCACCTGAGCATCTTCCAGCTTCGCTACCAGACGCTCACGCTGCCATTGCAGGATTTCCGGCATATGGGCGCGGACTTTGACCACTTCGGCGGTGACGCCTTCCAGACGCTGCTCAATCAACACTTTCAGCGCCTGACCTTCGGTTTCGCGCGCGATGATAAAGTCATCCAGGGTGCCATCCAACGCCGCGAGAATTTCAGCTGCAATCGCGTCGAGATCTTGCTCCTGGGCTGCCATCACGCCCGGCCAGCGTAGAATATCAACCGGGTTGATTTCTCCTTCGTCGCTCTGCATTTTTACCCAGTTCGCGGCAGTTACCAGCTGTTTAGCCAGTTTTTCGTTGAGGATCAGCTCACCTTGCGCGCTAACATCTGGCTCATAGCGCAGAGTACATTCCACTTTACCGCGCGTCAGGCGAGAACGAATACGCTCGCGAACGACAGGTTCGAGGCTACGGAACTGCTCCGGCAGACGAAAGTAAGTTTCCAGATAACGCTGGTTTACCGAGCGCATTTCCCAGGTTGCGCTCCCCCATTCACCCTTGATTTCACGCCGGGCGTAGGCGGTCATACTGCGGATCATAGACGTTCCTGTTTATAAAAGGAGAGGTGGAAGGATTATAGCCATCGATGCCTTGTCAGGATAGGAATAACCGCCGGAAGTCCGTATAATGCGCAGCCACATTTGTTTCAAGCCGGAGATTTCAATATGCGTCCAGCAGGCCGTAGCAATAATCAGGTGCGTCCCGTTACCCTGACTCGTAACTATACAAAACATGCAGAAGGCTCGGTGCTGGTCGAATTTGGCGATACCAAAGTGTTGTGTACCGCCTCTATTGAAGAAGGCGTGCCGCGCTTCCTGAAAGGTCAGGGCCAGGGCTGGATCACCGCAGAGTACGGTATGCTGCCACGTTCTACCCATACCCGTAACGCGCGTGAAGCGGCGAAAGGTAAGCAGGGTGGACGCACAATGGAAATCCAGCGTCTGATCGCCCGTGCGCTTCGCGCGGCAGTAGATTTGAAAGCACTGGGTGAGTTCACCATTACGCTGGACTGCGACGTGCTTCAGGCTGATGGTGGCACGCGTACCGCTTCGATTACGGGTGCCTGCGTGGCGCTGGCAGATGCGCTACAGAAGCTGGTGGAAAACGGCAAGCTGAAAACTAATCCAATGAAAGGGATGGTAGCCGCGGTCTCTGTCGGGATTGTGAACGGCGAAGCGGTTTGCGATCTGGAATACGTTGAAGACTCTGCCGCAGAGACCGACATGAACGTAGTGATGACCGAAGACGGGCGTATCATTGAAGTGCAGGGGACGGCAGAAGGCGAGCCGTTCACCCACGAAGAGTTACTCACCTTGTTGGCGCTGGCCCGAGGGGGAATCGAATCCATTGTAGCGACGCAGAAGGCGGCGCTGGCAAACTGATTTTTAAGGCGACTGATGAGTCGCCTTTTTTTTGTCTGTAGAAAAGTGAGGAGCGAAGGCATGAAACCATATCAGCGCCAGTTTATTGAATTTGCGCTTAGCAAGCAGGTGTTAAAGTTTGGCGAGTTTACGCTGAAATCCGGGCGCAAAAGCCCCTATTTCTTCAACGCCGGGCTGTTTAATACCGGGCGCGATCTGGCACTGTTAGGCCGTTTTTACGCTGAAGCATTGGTGGATTCCGGCATTGAGTTCGATCTGCTGTTTGGCCCTGCTTACAAAGGGATCCCGATTGCCACCACTACCGCCGTGGCGCTGGCGGAGCATCATGACCTTGACCTGCCGTACTGCTTTAACCGCAAAGAGGCAAAAGACCACGGTGAAGGCGGTAATCTGGTTGGTAGCGCGTTACAAGGACGCGTAATGCTGGTAGATGATGTGATCACCGCCGGAACGGCGATTCGCGAGTCGATGGAGATTATTCAGGCTAATGGCGCGACGTTGGCTGGCGTGTTGATTTCGCTTGATCGTCAGGAACGCGGGCGCGGCGAGATTTCGGCGATTCAGGAAGTTGAGCGTGATTACAACTGCAAGGTGATCTCTATCATCACCCTGAAAGACCTGATTGCTTACCTGGAAGAGAAGCCAGAAATGGCGGAACATCTGGCGGCGGTTAAGGCTTATCGCGAAGAGTTTGGCGTTTAACGAAACTCGCCGGATGAAAAGTCATCCGGCGTCATATTACTGCAACTGTGCGGCAATTAGCGGCCAGCGGGCGTCAAAATCATCCGTCGGGCGGTATTTAAACTCGCTGCGGACAAAGCGTGATAGCATACCTTCACAGAAGGCCAGCAACTGGCTTGCCAGCAGGGTTTCATCGGTGGTGTAACCTTCACCCTCACGCATTCTCTTTTCACGCAATACCTGACGCAACTGCGCTTCAATACGCTCGAACAGCTGGTTGATGCGCCCTTGCAGACGATCCTGTTCGAACATTAGCGCATGACCAGTGAGGATGCGAGTCAGGCCAGGATTACGCTCACCAAAACCGAGGAGCAACAACACGATCAGACGCAGGCGCGCTGTGGTGTCTTTCTCATCTTTCAGAATCAGGTTGATACGAGTAATCAGGCTATCTTCGATAAACTCAATCAGGCTATCGAACATGCGGGTCTTACTGGGGAAGTGGCGATACAGTGCCGCTTCGGAAACGCCGACAGAGGCGGCCAGTTTTGCCGTCGTGATACGTTGGCTTCCATCGCTGGATTCCAGCATCAGCGCCAGAGACTGAAGTATTTCCTCGCGACGGTTCCTTTTCGCAGTTTGTTTTTCTGCCATGTTACAAAATACCCCTGAAAATAAGCACTTGCCAGGCGGCACCCACGCTATGACCGCAAACGAAATGTTTGCGGCTATGTTATGACGTTATTCGGATGCGTATGTGTTACTGACGACCAGAGTGACCAAAGCCGCCTTCACCGCGGTCGGTGGCGTCGAAATCTTCCACCAGATTAAATTCAGCCTGTACTACCGGAACAAAAATCATCTGGGCGATGCGTTCGCCAGGTTGAATGGTGAAGCTGTCCTGACCACGGTTCCACACGGAAATCATCAACTGGCCCTGATAGTCAGAATCGATCAATCCTACCAGGTTACCAAGCACGATACCGTGCTTATGTCCCAATCCGGAGCGCGGTAGCATCATTGCCGCCAGTGAAGGATCGGCAATATGAATCGCCAGCCCGGTCGGAACCAGCGTAGTGTCACCCGGAGCCAGTTCTACGGCGTCGTCGAGACAGGCACGCAGGTCAAGTCCGGCAGAGCCAGAGGTGGCATAAGTCGGGAGCGGAAATTCCTTCCCAACGCGCGGGTCCAGAATCTTAACGTCGATTTTTTTCATCATAACGGGTCACGATCTCGTCGAGTAATAATTGGCCAAGGAGCTCTTTGCGCTCAAGCGGTAAGACTTTATCTCCGTCCTGCCAGAAAAGGTGTAATGCGTTGTTGTCGCTGTTAAATCCTTGAGTTGGCTGGGAAACATCGTTCGCGCAGATCAGATCAAGGTTTTTACGGATACGTTTTTGCCGGGCGTATTCTTCCACATTATTTGTTTCGGCGGCAAATCCAACGACGTAGGGTCGATGGTCTTTTAGTGCGGCAACGCCTGCGACGATATCGGGGTTTTTAACCATTTTTATTGTTAATTCATCACCCTGCGTGGCCTGCTTTTTGATTTTTTCTGGGGCCACGGTAGCTGCGCGATAATCCGCCACGGCGGCGCAACCGATAAAAATATTTTGCTGCTGTACTGAAGCATTCACGGCGGCTTCCATTTCCAGCGCGGTCATCACATCAACACGGTTAACAAACGGTGGCGTCGGTAGTGAAACCGGACCTGATACCAGCGTGACGTTCGCGCCACGACGGGCTGCGGCGGCGGCGATAGCAAAACCCATCTTGCCGGAGCTGTGATTAGAGATATAACGCACGGGATCGAGCGGTTCACGCGTCGGACCGGCGGTAATCATAATGTTCAGATGTTTCAGGTCGTTGACGGGCGAAAAATGCGCTACCGCCATATCCACAATAGTTAACGGATCGAGCATTCGTCCTGGGCCGATATCACCACAAGCCTGACTGCCGCTGTCTGGCCCCCAGATGAGCAAACCACGTGAGGCAAGCACCTCTAAATTATGCTGGGTGGCGGCGGCACGGTACATCTGCTGGTTCATGGCGGGGAGCACGGCTACAGGCGCAGGTGTAGCCAGACAAATCGTCGATACCAGGTCATTCGCCATTCCGGCTGCAACACGGGCAATTAAATCTGCCGTGGCAGGGGCGAGAATCACTAAATCAGCCCATTTTCCCAGCTCAATATGGCCCATAGCGGCTTCGGCTGCCGGGTCCAGCAGACTGTCGGAAACGGGATAACCAGAAACCGCCTGCAAGCTAAGTGGGGTGATAAAGGCTTTTGCCGCTTCGGTCATGGCTACGCGGACATCGGCCCCGCGATCGCGCAAACGACGCACCAGTTCAGGGGTTTTATAGGCAGCAATACCGCCGCTAACGCCGAGAACGATTTTTTTACCGGCCAGGCTCATGATGATTTTTCCTGTTGGGTGACACCAGAAGTTGGCGATTTTATCACAATACTTTTGTTGTCGTGCCTTCACCTGAGATTCACTTTGCGAGGCGCTTTCCAGGATTGAAAACTGGCCGTCGATTTAAAGGAACGGCTATGACAGGATGCGAGCACCACAAAGGAGGTGAAGGTGAAAAACAATGCACAGCTGTTGATGCCGCGCGAAAAAATGCTGAAGTTTGGTATTAGCGCCTTAACGGATGTCGAGCTGCTGGCGCTATTTCTGCGTACCGGAACGCGCGGTAAAGATGTATTAACCCTGGCAAAAGAGATGCTGGAGAATTTCGGCTCTCTTTATGGCTTGTTAACCTCTGAATATGAGCAATTTAGTGGCGTTCATGGAATTGGCGTGGCGAAATTTGCCCAGTTAAAGGGGATTGCTGAACTGGCGCGGCGTTACTACAACGTACGGATGCGTGAAGAAAGCCCTTTACTCAGCCCGGAGATGACGCGGGAATTTTTACAAAGCCAGCTCACGGGCGAGGAGCGGGAGATCTTTATGGTGATCTTTCTCGACTCCCAGCACAGGGTTATAACGCATAGCCGTCTTTTTTCCGGCACGCTAAACCATGTTGAAGTCCATCCTCGGGAAATTATCCGCGAAGCGATAAAAATAAACGCCTCGGCGCTGATCCTTGCGCATAATCACCCTTCGGGTTGTGCTGAACCCAGTAAAGCGGATAAACTCATTACTGAACGGATAATAAAGAGTTGTCAGTTCATGGATTTACGCGTGCTCGACCATATCGTGATTGGGCGTGGAGAGTATGTTTCTTTTGCCGAACGCGGCTGGATTTAACCCGCTATGCGCGATCCTTCGGGATCTTTGTCTGTTCGGGACTTGAGCACATCGCTGAGTCAGCGTATACTACGCCACCTTTGAGAATCTCGGGTTTGGCATTTGGGCCTGGCAATCGAGAGTTCACATAGAACTGCGATGACCGGGCTGTAAAGCCTGACGAGGCGCCAATACCCCATACGAAGCTCGAGCTAATTTGATTTTTGGAGAATAGACATGTCCCGAGTCTGCCAAGTTACTGGCAAGCGTCCGGTGACCGGTAACAACCGTTCCCACGCACTGAACGCGACTAAACGCCGTTTCCTGCCGAACCTGCACTCTCACCGTTTCTGGGTTGAGAGCGAGAAGCGTTTTGTCACCCTGCGCGTATCTGCTAAAGGTATGCGTGTAATCGATAAAAAAGGCATCGATACAGTTCTGGCTGAACTGCGTGCCCGTGGCGAAAAGTACTAAGTACTTAGAGGAAATAAATCATGGCTAAAGGTATTCGTGAGAAAATCAAGCTGGTTTCTTCTGCTGGTACTGGTCACTTCTATACCACTACGAAGAACAAACGTACTAAGCCGGAAAAACTGGAACTGAAAAAATTCGATCCAGTTGTTCGCCAGCACGTGATCTACAAAGAAGCGAAAATCAAATAATTTCCGCTTTGATGTAACAAAAAACCTCGCCCCGGCGGGGTTTTTTGTTATCTGCTTGCCCCCATATTGACTGCATCTGTTCATTCCTGGAGATGCTATGCCTGAATTACCCGAAGTTGAAACCAGCCGTCGCGGCATAGAACCGCATCTCGTTGGTGCAACCATTCTTCATGCGGTGGTGCGCAACGGACGCTTGCGCTGGCCGGTTTCAGAAGAGATCTACCGTTTAAGCGACCAACCAGTGCTTAGCGTGCAGCGTCGGGCTAAATATCTGCTGCTGGAGCTGCCTGAGGGCTGGATTATCATTCATTTGGGGATGTCTGGCAGCCTGCGCATCCTTCCAGAAGAACTTCCCCCTGAAAAGCATGACCATGTGGATTTGGTGATGAGCAACGGCAAAGTGCTGCGCTACACCGATCCACGTCGCTTTGGTGCCTGGCTATGGACCAAAGAGCTGGAAGGGCACAACGTGCTGGCCCATCTTGGACCGGAGCCGCTTAGTGACGATTTCAACGGTGAGTACCTGCATCAGAAGTGCGCGAAGAAAAAAACGGCGATTAAACCGTGGCTGATGGATAACAAGCTGGTGGTAGGCGTAGGGAATATCTATGCCAGCGAATCGCTGTTTGCGGCGGGGATCCATCCGGATCGGCTGGCGTCATCACTGTCGCTGGCGGAGTGTGAATTGTTAGCTCGGGTGATTAAAGCGGTGTTGCTGCGTTCGATTGAGCAGGGCGGTACAACGCTGAAAGATTTTCTGCAAAGTGATGGTAAACCGGGCTATTTCGCTCAGGAATTGCAGGTTTACGGGCGAAAAGGTGAGCCGTGTCGGGTGTGCGGTACGCCGATTGTGGCGACTAAACATGCGCAGCGGGCAACGTTTTATTGTCGGCAGTGCCAGAAGTAATTGATGCGCGCCGGATGGCATACCATCCGGCATAAACTCTACGCTAACTTCGCCATCAGCGCCTGATGGACATTCTCCGGCAGGAAATGGGTGACATCGCCCTGATGGCGCGCAACCTCTTTCACCAACGATGAAGAGATAAACGACCACTCTTTCGACGGCATCAGAAACACACTTTCCAGTTCTGGCATTAAGTGGCGATTCATATGCGCCAGCTGCATTTCATATTCAAAATCCGCCACCGCACGCAGGCCACGAATCAGCACCGTAGCGTGTTGATTACGGGCGAAGTTCGCCATCAAATCACTAAATCCGACCACTTCCACGTTCCCCAAATGCGCGGTTGCCTGCTGTGCCAGCTCCACACGCTCTTCAAGGGTAAACATCGGTTTTTTACTGGGACTAGCGGCAATCGCCAGAATAACGTGATCGAACATCTGCGTGGCGCGCGTCACGATATCGATATGACCATTGGTAATGGGATCGAAAGTACCCGGATAAATCGCCCGTTTTTGCATAACAACCTCAATGCGTTTTCGGTGGCAGGTAAGGTTCCAGCAGTTGAAGCAGACGCTGTAGTGCGCCCTGGTTTTGATACAGCACTTCAACGGCATGACGGCCATAGAAACTACGGTAATCGGCGTCGGTGAGTAAAGAGGAAACCTCTTTTGCAAGCGTAGTGGCATCGGTAACGGTAATCAGCCCGCTTGCCTGCTCCAGCCGCGCGCAAATGTCTTTAAAGTTAAACGTATGCGGCCCCATCAATACCGGAATAGCGTGTGCGGCCGCTTCCAGCGGATTATGCCCACCTCGTTCAACCAGTGAACCGCCAACAAAGGCGAGATCGGCAATGCCGTACAGTAACATCAACTCGCCCATTGTATCGCCAACCACAACCTGCGTGCTGGTGGAGGGGACTTCCCCTGAAGATCGTGTGATATAGCTTAGTCCAGCCTGGCGGACAAGGTTAATCGCATCCGGGAAGCGTTCTGGATGACGGGGTACCAGGATGAGCAATAAATTCGGGAATTGCTGTAACAATGCCTGATGTGCGGCGATCACCACACTCTCTTCGCCTTCATGAGTGCTGGTAGCAATCCATACCGGGCGGTGTGGTGCCCACTGGCGGCGCAGCGTCACGGCTTTAGCAGCCAACTGCGGCGTTACAGAAATATCGAATTTCAGGCTACCGGTAACGGTCACCTGATTATTTTTTGCGCCCAGCGCCACAAAACGTGCACCATCTTCTTCATTTTGGGCGGCAATCAGCGTAATACGACGCAGCAAGCGGCGGACGAATTTACCCAGTTTGGCATAACCTGCGGCCGAGCGGGCAGAGAGTCGCGCGTTAGCGATCACCAGCGGAATTTTACGTTTATGTAGCGCCGCAATCAGGTTAGGCCATAGTTCGGTTTCCATAATCAACACCAGTTTAGGGTCGACTTTATTCAGGAAACGGTTGAGTGCATCGGGCAGGTCATACGGCAGATAAACGTGCTGAACATCCTTCCCGAAAGCCGATTGTACGCGCTCCGAACCGGTTGGAGTCATGGTTGTTACGGTAATCGGTAAATCAGGATAACGATGACGCAGTGCGCGCACCAACGGGATCGCCGCCAGAGTTTCACCGACGGAGACGGAGTGCAGCATAATGCCGCCTGGTTTTAGCGGATGGCGGTAAAAACCGTAACGTTCACCCCAGCGTTTTCGATAGGCCGGAGCCTTACGTCCGCGCACCCAGAGCCGTATCCAGATCAGTGGCTGAATAAGGTAGAGAAGGGCGGTGTAAAGCAATTCGAGCATAGTAAATAGCTGACTTATGGATGTGCTGGGGATTCTATGTATTTAGCTGTGGCTTTACCATTACTTTTCCCGTTTTTGACTTAAATAGCAATTTACCCGCCAATTCTTGCTGAACATCTATACTTTTTTTGTATTTTTATGCGATTCATTGATTTCTGCAGTACGTGCAGGAAGGAATCGCAGAGCAACAGTAAAAAGAATATGGTTGCTAATGATTTTATTTGATTGATTTCTTTATTGAAAATCAACAATGTGCTTAAAAATCATTCGGGTCGGATTGCCGCGAAAGAAGTGATACACTAGCGCGTCAATATCAGTGCGGTATCAGTATTCAGGTAGCTGTTGAGCCTGGGGCGGTAGCGTGCTTTTTCTGCTTCACCTTAATCGGATAATCTCAACAAAAAGAGTTACTTGTGGATAAGCCATTTCGAAGAATTTTGCTCATTAAGATGCGTTTTCATGGGGATATGTTATTAACTACTCCCGTCATTAGTTCGCTGAAAAAAAATTACCCTGACGCAAAAATCGATGTGCTGCTTTATCAGGACACCATCCCGATCCTGTCTGAAAATCCAGAGATTAACGCGCTCTACGGCATAAAAAATAAAAAAGCAAAAGCCTCAGAAAAAATTGCCAACTTTTTTCATCTCATCAAGGTATTACGTGCCAATAAGTATGACCTTATCGTTAATCTTACCGATCAATGGATGGTTGCTATACTGGTTCGCTTATTAAATGCCCGTGTGAAAATTTCCCAGGATTATCATCATCGGCAGTCTGCTTTTTGGCGTAATAGTTTCACTCATTTGGTGCCGTTGCAGGGTGGAAATGTGGTGGAAAGTAACTTATCCGTGCTGACGCCATTGGGACTTGAATCGTTGGTGAAGCAGACAACCATGAGTTACCCGCCTGCAAACTGGAAACGTATGCGTCGCGAACTTGATCACGCTGGTGTTGGACAAAATTATGTGGTTATCCAACCTACGGCGCGGCAAATCTTCAAATGCTGGGACAACGCCAAGTTTTCCGCTGTGATTGATGCCTTACATGCTCGTGGTTATGAAGTCGTTCTGACGTCCGGCCCAGATAAAGACGATCTGGCCTGCGTCAATGAAATTGCGCAGGGATGCCAGACGCCACCAGTAACTGCGCTGGCCGGAAAGGTGACCTTCCCGGAACTTGGTGCGTTAATCGATCATGCGCAGCTGTTTATTGGCGTTGATTCCGCACCGGCGCATATTGCCGCTGCAGTTAATACGCCGCTGATATCGCTGTTTGGTGCGACGGACCATATTTTCTGGCGTCCCTGGTCAAATAACATGATTCAATTCTGGGCGGGAGATTACCGGGAAATGCCAACGCGCGATCAGCGTGACCGAAATGAGATGTATCTTTCGGTTATTCCGGCGGCAGATGTCATTGCAGCTGTCGATAAATTACTTCCCTCCTCCACGACAGGTACGTCGTTATGATCGTTGCTTTTTGTTTATATAAATATTTTCCCTTTGGCGGTTTGCAGCGCGATTTTATGCGTATTGCTCAGACAGTTGCCGCCCGAGGTCATCATGTTCGGGTTTATACCCAGTCGTGGGAAGGCGAATGCCCTGATGTATTTGAACTGATCAAAGTGCCGGTTAAATCGCATACCAATCACGGGCGCAATGCGGAATATTTTGCCTGGGTGCAAAAACATTTACGTGAACACCCCGTCGATAGAGTCGTTGGATTTAATAAAATGCCGGGGCTGGACGTTTATTATGCCGCTGATGTTTGTTATGCCGAGAAAGTAGCGCAGGAGAAAGGCTTTTTCTATCGCCTGACGTCACGTTATCGCCATTATGCTGCCTTTGAGCGGGCAACCTTCGAACAGGGCAAGCCGACACAGCTGCTGATGCTGACAGATAAGCAAATCGCCGATTTCCAGAAACATTATCAGACTGAAGCGGAACGTTTTCATATTCTGCCACCGGGGATTTATCCTGATCGTAAATATAGCCAGCAGCCAGCCAATAGCCGTGAAATCTTCCGTAAGAAGAATGGAATAACCGAACAACAATATTTATTGTTGCAGGTCGGTTCAGACTTCACGCGTAAAGGTGTCGATCGTTCCATTGAGGCACTTGCTTCGTTACCGGATTCGCTGCGCCACAACACATTACTATATGTTGTTGGGCAGGATAAACCGCGAAAATTTGAGGCGCTGGCAGAAAAACGCGGCGTGCGCAGTAATGTTCACTTCTTCTCGGGGCGCAACGATGTCTCGGAATTAATGGCAGCGGCGGATTTATTACTTCATCCTGCCTACCAGGAAGCGGCGGGAATTGTGCTGCTGGAAGCGATAACTGCAGGATTACCGGTACTAACAACAGCCGTTTGTGGCTATGCGCATTATATTGTCGACGCCAATTGCGGCGAGGCTATTGCTGAGCCATTCCGCCAGGAAACATTGAATGAGATTTTACGCAAAGCGTTAACGCAATCTTCATTGCGCCAGGCCTGGGCGGAAAATGCGCGACATTATGCTGATACACAAGATTTATACAGTCTGCCAGAGAAAGCGGCGGACATCATAACGGGTGGTCTGGATGGTTGAACTTAAAGAGCCGTTTGCCACGTTATGGCGCGGTAAAGATCCTTTTGGGGAAGTTAAAACCTTGCAGGGTGAGGTATTTCGTGAACTGGAAACTCGCCGCACTCTGCGCTTTGAAATGGCGGGCAAAAGCTATTTTCTCAAATGGCATCGCGGCACGACCCTGAAAGAGATAATCAAAAATTTACTCTCATTGCGGATGCCAGTATTAGGCGCAGACCGCGAATGGAATGCGATTCATCGACTGCGGGATGTCGGCGTTGATACTATGTATGGGGTGGCATTCGGCGAAAAAGGTATTAATCCGCTGACCAGAACCTCGTTTATTATTACCGAAGATCTGACACCAACCATCAGTCTGGAAGATTACTGTGCTGACTGGGCGACCAACCCTCCAGATGTTCGCGTAAAGCGTATGCTTATTAAGCGTGTCGCGACGATGGTGCGCGATATGCATGCTGCGGGCATTAACCACCGTGACTGTTATATCTGTCATTTCCTGCTGCACTTGCCTTTTTCCGGTAAGGAAGAGGAGTTAAAAATTTCAGTAATTGACCTGCACCGGGCGCAGCTTCGCACGCGCGTTCCACGTCGTTGGCGCGATAAAGATCTTATTGGACTTTATTTTTCTTCGATGAATATTGGCCTGACTCAACGGGATATCTGGCGGTTTATGAAAGTGTATTTTGTCGCCCCGCTTAAAGACATTCTCAAGCAGGAACAAGGGCTGCTGTCGCAAGCAGAAGAAAAAGCCACAAAAATCAGGGAAAGAACGATTCGAAAATCGTTGTAATTTCCGGAGAGAAATATGAGTGCCCACTATTTTAATCCACAAGAGATGATCAATAAGACAATCATCTTCGATGAAAGGCCAGCGGCGTCAGTGGCATCATCATTCCATGTTGCTTATGGCATTGATCAGAACTTTCTTTTTGGTTGTGGTGTTTCAATCACGTCAGTTTTGTTACATAACAACGACGTGAGTTTTGTCTTCCACGTTTTTATTGATGATATCCCTGACGCCGATATCCAGCGTTTATCCCAGTTGGCGAAAAGCTATCATACCTGTATCCAGATCCATCTGGTAAATTGTGAACGGCTTAAGGTATTACCGACGACCAAAAATTGGTCTATTGCCATGTATTTCCGTTTTGTAATTGCAGATTACTTTATTGATCAACAAGATAAGATCCTGTACCTGGATGCTGATATCGCCTGTCAGGGAACCTTAAAACCGCTGATAACAATGGATCTTGCCAATAACGTTGCTGCTGTTGTTACTGAACGCGATGCTAACTGGTGGTCGTTACGGGCTCAAAGTCTGCAGTGTAATGAACTTGAAAAGGGTTACTTTAATTCAGGTGTCCTGTTAATTAATACACTAGCGTGGGCGCAGGAGTCCGTTTCTGCTAAAGCGATGTCGATGCTTGCTGATAAAGCCGTCGTTTCCCGTTTAACCTATATGGATCAAGATATACTAAATCTTATCCTGTTAGGGAAAGTTAAATTCATTGATGCTAAATACAATACGCAATTTAGTTTAAATTATGAATTAAAAAAATCATTTATTTGTCCAATTAATGATGAAACCGTATTAATTCATTATGTCGGCCCGACAAAACCCTGGCATTACTGGGCCGGTTATCCAAGCGCGCGGCCATTTATCAAAGCCAAAGAAGCATCGCCCTGGAAAAATGAACCGTTAATGCGGCCAATTAACTCAAATTATGCTCGTTATTGCGCCAAGCATAATTTTAAACAAAATAAACCAATTAACGGGATAATGAATTATATTTATTATTTTTATCTAAAGATAATAAAATGACATTGAGAAAAGTTAAATGAATGAATTTATAAAAGAACGGTTTTCGTATTTAGCAGATAATAAAAAAGAAAACGTCCCAGAGCTAAATGTTTCCTACGGTATCGATAAGAATTTTTTGTATGGTGCTGGCGTTTCACTTTCTTCCGTTTTGATTAATAATTCAGATATTAATTTTGTCTTTCATGTTTTCACTGATTATGTGGATGATGATTATTTAAAGTCATTTAATGAAACAGCAAAACAATTTAATACCTCAATTATTGTATATTTAATTGACCCAAAATACTTTGCTGATCTGCCGACGTCACAGTTTTGGTCGTACGCGACATACTTCAGGGTATTGTCCTTTGAATATCTGAGTGAAAGTATTTCCACACTGCTGTATCTGGATGCCGATGTCGTTTGTAAAGGAAGTCTGAAACCTCTCACAGAAATTATATTTAAAGATGAGTTTGCTGCGGTTATTCCTGACAATGATAGTACTCAGGCGGCATGTGCAAAACGTCTTAACATTCCCGAAATGAATGGACGTTATTTCAATGCAGGCGTTATCTATGTCAATCTTAAAAAATGGCATGAGGCAAACTTGACACCGTATTTACTCACGCTTTTACGAGGGGAAACTAAATATGGCTCTCTTAAATATTTAGATCAGGATGCGTTGAATATCGCATTTAATATGAATAATATCTACCTCGCGAAGGATTTTGATACTATTTATACCCTGAAAAACGAACTTCATGATCGTAGTCATCGAAAGTATCAGCAAACCATTACCGATAAAACAGTATTGATTCACTATACAGGGATAACTAAACCATGGCATAGCTGGGCTGGATATCCGTCTGCATCATACTTTAATATCGCGCGTGAACAATCTCCCTGGAAGAAATATCCTCTTAAAGAGGCGCGGACTGTTGCAGAAATGCAGAAACAATATAAGCATCTGTTTGCCCATGGTGAGTATATTAAAGGTATAACTTCATTAATTAAGTACAAGCTTAAGAAATAAATTACTCTTATGATTACAAGTATACGCTATCGCGGCTTCTCATTTTATTACAAAGATAATGATAATAAATATAAAGAAATCTTTGATGAAATACTGGCCTATAATTTTAAAACAGTAAAAGTATTACGTAATATTGATGATACCAAAGTATCGTTGATTGATACGAAATATGGTCGCTATGTTTTTAAAGTCTTTGCCCCGAAAACGAAAAGGAATGAACGTTTTTTAAAATCTTTTGTTAAAGGTGACTACTATCAGAATTTGATCGTTGAAACCGATCGTGTCAGAAGTGCAGGTCTTACTTTTCCTAATGATTTTTATTTTCTGGCTGAGCGTAAAATTTTCAACTATGCCAGTGTTTTTATCATGCTTATCGAGTATGTCGAGGGCGTAGAGCTCAATGATATGCCGATTATTCCAGAAGATGTTAAAGCAGAAATTAAGGCTTCAATGGAAAAATTGCATGCCTTAAATATGCTATCGGGCGACCCACACCGGGGTAACTTTATCGTTAGTAAAGATGGTGTCAGGATAATTGACCTCTCCGGTAAAAGCTGTACGGCAGAGCGGAAAGCCCGTGATCGTCTGGCCATGGAACGTCACCTGGGTATTGCCAACGAAATAAAAGATTATGGCTACTATTCAGTAATCTACAGAACCAAACTACGCAAATTTATTAAAAAATTAAAAGGCAAAGCGTAAACCACACAGTCAAAACGGAACCAACATGGATTTATTAGCTGAGAGTATTACTGAAGTCGCTGTCTCTGGGGAAATTGCTAACACCGATCGTGTGTTAAATATCGCTTACGGTATTGACCGCAACTTTTTATTTGGTGCGGCAGTATCTATGCAATCAGTTGTTATGCATAACCCGGACCTTGCGGTTAAGTTTCATCTCTTTACTGACTACATTGATGAAGATTATCTACAACGTGTTAATGCTTTTACCAGCAAAAATGCTAACGTTGAAGTAAGAATTTATAAAGTATCCAGTGCCTTTATTGATATCTTCCCCAGCCTGAAACAGTGGTCTTATGCAACATTCTTCCGTTTAGTTGCGTTCCAGTATCTGAGTGAAACTATTGAAAATCTGTTATATATCGATGCTGATGTCATCTGTAAAGGCTCATTAGCTGGATTGCTTGATATTAATTTTGATGGCGATAAGTTCGCAGCTGTTATTAAAGATGTGCCTTTTATGCAGGAAAAACCAGCGAAGCGTCTGGCTATAGAGGGACTTCCAGGGAATTATTTCAACGCCGGTGTAGTATATCTGCAGCTTGAAGCATGGGCGAAAAATGATTTTATGAATAAAGCCATTGCTATGCTGGCAAGTGACCCGCAGCACACGAAATATAAATGCCTTGATCAGGATATTTTAAATATTCTGTTCTTTGGTCATTGTATTTTTATTAGCGGCGATTATGATTGCTTTTATGGTATTGACTATGAGTTAAAAAATAAAAGCGATGAAGATTATAAAAAGACCATTACCGATGATACTAAGCTGATTCATTATGTTGGCGTAACGAAGCCCTGGAACGACTGGACGAATTATCCCTGCCAGAAGTATTTTAATGAGGCTTATCAGGCTTCTTGCTGGAATGATGTGGCGTTTATTCCAGCCACGAATGAAAAGCAGTATCAAGTGAAATATCAACATGCAAAGAAAAATGGTGATACGTTTAACGCTTTTATTTACTTCATTAAATTCAAATTAAATAAGTATAAAAGAAAACTATTTAGGCAATAATAAAAATCATGGATGTCTGAGTTACAATAATAATTAAGGATGAGTCCTATCATATTTTATTAGTTCAGGCAAGAGAACACGATGAGCAATGATTACCCTTTAGTATCCATAATAATACCGACGTATAATTCATCTGATTACATTACTGAAACTCTAACGAAATTAGAAAAACAAACTTACCCAAATTTTGAAATTGTTATTGTTAATGATGGTTCTAAAGATAACACATCAAATGTTTTGAGAGAGTATGGGTTAACCCACTCTCGATTAATTATTATCAATAAAGAAAATGGCGGTGTTTCGTCTGCCAGGAATACAGGTATCCGCAAGGCGCAAGGACAGTTTATATGTTTTATGGATGATGATGATGAGATAGATCCTAACTATCTGCTGAAGATGTATTCCAGACAACATGAGACGGGAGGGGATGCGATTTATTGTGGGCTTTATGGACATTATATAAAAAATGGTGTTACTTACTCACCTACAAATACAGATTTTAATGAAGGGTCTTTACTTTTCGATTTTTTTTATAAAAAGGTCAGATTCCATATAGGGTGCTTGTTTATAAGAAAACAACTCCTGGAAGATAATAATCTTTTTTTTGATGAAGATTTACGACTAGGAGAAGATCTGGATTTTATCTATCGACTGCTAATTACATGCGATATGTATGCGGTTCCATATTATATGTATAAGCATAACTATAGAGAAAATTCCTTAATGAACTCATGTAGAACCATCACTCATTATCGACATGAGTTATTTGCGCACGAAAGAATCTACTCTTCTGTGATGCAGTTATACAAAGGTAACCGGAAAGAAGAAATTCATACATTATTGAGTAAAAATAGAACTTATCATAAAACTCGTTATTTATGGAATGTTCTACTTAATGGCGATTTTGAATTATTAAATCAATTAGTTGAAAGCAATGAAAAAGAATTGAAAGATTGTAATCTTCTTGGCAAGAGAGATAAGAGGCGAGCAAAAATATTAGCATCAAAAAACTATATTCTCTGGAGGATGGTAAGACTGGTAAATAGAAAAAAGAATAAACGTTAGGTCTTGCATTAAATAACCCATCCTCGTAGCATAGGTTGAAATTATATGTCGTTTTGTTGGAATGAAATTAACTCTGGTGTCAAGTCTTTAATTCTCATATTATGTATGTTGTCTTTAATGACTTTGTCTTTGTGGGATGATGTTGCAACAAAGTTTCTTCATGCAGCTGGAATTATATCTGCATTATATTTTCTAGCGACACCAAAAAAAACAATAACTAATAATCCTACTTTGTTAATTTTCATCTCATTATGTCTTTTGGGTATCGTTAATATCATCTGGTATTCACATTATAAAGTTTCAGGCTCGGTTTATACCAATGCATATCGTGGCCCAATGGAAACTGGAAAAATTGCCTTGTGTAGTGCTTTTATTTTCTTAGTTCTTTTTGCTAAAGATGAGATGAGAACCAAAATAAAATTTGGGAAACTAATTCTGTTCGCATCCTTGGCAACGCAGTTACTTTTTTTTACGCATGCCATGTGGCAACATTTCTATTTAAACGTCGACCGTGTTGCATTATCAGCTTCCCACGCTACAACAGCAGGCTACATCATCCTTTTCCCTTCTTTACTGGCATCAATTCTCATTTTAAAATCCGACTTTAGACATAAAACAACATTATATACAATTAACTTCATGCTTAGCTTATGTGCTGTTATAGTAACTGAAACGCGTGCAGCCATATTAGTGTTTCCATTCTTTGCGTTACTATTAATCGTAATGGATAGTTATATTAATAAGCGAATTAATTATAAGTTATATTGTTTTATTGCGATTGCATTAATAGCAGGTGTATTTTCTTTTAAAGATACATTACTTATGAGAATGAATGACTTAAATAGGGATTTAGTTAATTATTCGCATGATAACACCAGAACTTCAGTCGGTGCCCGTCTGGCAATGTATGAAGTTGGTTTAAAAACATATTCTCCAATAGGACAATCACTGGAAAAACGCGCGGAAAAAATACATGAACTAGAAGAGAAAGAGCCTAGATTAAGTGGCGCTTTACCCTTTGTAGATTCTCATTTGCATAACGATCTCATAGATACGTTATCAACGCGTGGTATTCCTGGAGTAGTATTAACAATTTTAGCCTTTTCAGCAATATTCATATATGCCTTAAGAACTGCTAAAGAACCTTATATTTTAATCTTGCTTTTTTCACTACTGGTAGTAGGCCTAAGTGATGTAATACTCTTTTCTAAACCGGTTCCGACTGCTGTGTTTGTCACCATAATATTGCTTTGTGCTTATTTTAAAGCACAATCGGACCAATGTTTATTAGATAAGTAATGAATATGTGAAATAAAATCAGCAAGGAAGCTGATTTTATTTCAAAATTATCTATTAAAGAGTTGTAATTTAAATCATGGCAGCTTTTTCAGCGTTTTCTTCAATGAATTGCTTAACAGCATTTGCTGTCAATTGAGACAACTCATTCCCCGGAGCCCTACAAACCATCTGATTCTTCCCATACCCACCAATTAATCCCGGATCGGTAGGTCCATAAACCGTGATATTGGGTCTATCCAGTGCCGCCGTTAAATGGCTTAACCCCGTATCCACCGACACTACAAATTTAGCCCCGGCCAGTACGCGGGCAACGCCTTCCAGACTCATCTTCGGCAATACTTCAACATAAGCAAATCCTTCCGCCAGTCGTTTCGCCCGTTCTTCCTCATGCGGCGCGCCCCACGGAAGTTTAATCCGTATTCCTGAATCAGCCAGTAAACCAATCAATTCTCGCCAGTGTTCTTCCGGCCAGTGTTTATCATCTCGGGTTGTTGCATGAAGAAATACGGCATATTCGCCAGCATCTGTAGGCAGGTTCGTCAGGAAATGCTGTGCGATAGCATAATCGCCCTGGGTTTGTGGTTTGCTATAGCCCAGACTTTTGGCAAACAGTTCGCGGGTGCGTTCTACGGCGTGCTGCTGTTTTGCAATATGATGTTTACGATTGTAAAACAGGCTGGCTAACGGTTCGCGAGCGGTTTGCCAGTCCATTCCATGCTTTACGCCATGCGCCAGACGCGTCACCAGCGTCGCGCTTTTTACCAGCCCCTGAGCGTCGATAACTGCGTCATAGTTCTCTGCTTGTAGCGCTTCACGAAACGCTTTGCGTTCAGCTTTTATGGGGGCCGAGAACCAGGCTTTACGCCAGCGACGTATTGCCACAGGAATAACTCGCTCAACGGCAGCGTGCCAGGAAGGAATCTGTGCGAACCCTTCTTCCACCACCCAGTCAAACTTAATCCCTGGGATTGCCTGCTGGGCATCAGTGAGTGCGGGCAGCGTATGGAGAACATCGCCCATCGACGATGTTTTAACGATCAGAACCCGCATCCGTCAGGCTTCCTCTTGTAACAATAGCGCGTTGAGTTCTTCCAGTACGCGCTGGGGAGTAATGTCGATCAAGCTCTGGTGATAACCCTCCGCCGCGTCACCTTTACGCACTTTGTGATAGCCGGTAATCAGGCGGATCACGCGTGCTTTATGGGATAGCGGTGGTGTGAAGTCCGGGCTACTCGGACCATACAGGGCAACCAGCGGACGATTGAGCGCCGCCGCAACGTGCATCAGGCCAGAATCGTTAGTGACAATGGCTTTACAGGCTGCAATCAGGATAACCGCTTGATCAAGCTGTGTTTCCCCCGCCAGGTTCCGACACCATGCCTGCTGCTCGGTATTCAAAGCGGCAAGAATCTCATTGCCCGCTTCATGATCTTTCGCAGAGCCAAACAGAACCACCTGATAACCTTCATCAATCAGCTGCTTTGCCAGCTCCGCATAGTGGTAGTGTGGCCAGCGTTTTGCCGGACCAAACTCCGCACCCGGGCAAAAACCAATCATCGGACGTTCTGATGAAAGCGAAAATTGATTACAGGTATATGATTTTTCACCTTCGCTCACCTGCAATTGCGGCCATAACAACGGTTTTGGTAGATCTTGTGCGGTACGCATCACGCCTTTGTCATAGGCCAGCGCGACATAGCGTTCCACCATTAGCGGCCAGGCTTCTTTATCGAGCACGCGTACATCGTTGAGTAAACCGTAGCGCATCTCGCCGCGCCAGCCGGTGCGATGAGGAATACCCGCGAAGAAAGGCACTAATGCAGATTTGAAGGAGTTGGGTAAGACGTAGGCGCGGTCGTAGCGCTTTTCACGCAGGCTATGACCCAGTTTGCGGCGTTCGCCGATTTCCAGCGCTCCGTGACCGAGAGGCATAGGAATAGCTTCGTTAACTTCCGGCATCCGCGATAATAATGGACGGCACCATGCCGGTGCCATCACATCGATTATCGCCTGGGGATAGCGCGCCTGGAGCGTGCGATAGAGACTTTGCGACATCATCATGTCGCCAACCCAAGACGGGCCGATCACCAGTATTTTCATGCAGAGCTCTTATGCGTCGCGATTCAGCCAGGCCATGTATTCCGTTACACCTTCGGCAACGGTTTTGAACGGTTTATCGTAACCCGCCGCGCGCAGATTCGTCAGATCTGCCTGAGTGAACGCCTGGTAGCGGCCTTTCAGTTTATCCGGGAACGGAATGTATTCGATTTGGCCTTTCTTGTGATAAGCAAGCGTAGCATCTGCTACTGCCTGGAAGGATTCCGCACGACCGGTGCCGAGGTTGAAGATGCCGGAAACGCCATTTTCCAGGAACCACAGGTTTACATCTGCCACGTCGCCCACATAGACGAAGTCACGTTTAAAGTTCTCGCTACCTTCGAACAGCTTCGGTGATTCACCGTTATTAAGCTGGGTGTTGAGATGGAAAGCGACGCTCGCCATACTGCCTTTATGGCCTTCACGAGGTCCATAAACGTTGAAATAACGGAAGCCAACAATCTGCGAGTTCGCTTCAGGCAGGATTTGGCGAACATATTCATCAAACAGGAATTTTGAGTAACCGTAGACATTCAACGGTTTTTCATATTCGCGGGATTCAATAAAGTCGGAGGTGCGTCCACCGTAAGTGGCTGCGGAAGAGGCATACAGGAACGGGATTTCGCGCTCCAGACAGTAGTGCAGCAGCTCTTTGGAGTATTGATAGTTGTTATCCATCATATACTTGCCGTCCCACTCGGTGGTGGAAGAGCACGCGCCTTCGTGGAAAATCGCTTCGACATCGCCGAACTCTTCGCCAGCCATAATCTGGATCAGGAAGTCTTCCTTATCCATATAGTCCGCGATATCCAGATCCACCAGGTTCACAAACTTGGTGCCGTCTTTCAGGTTGTCCACCACCAGAATATCGGTGATGCCTTTATCATTCAGGGCCTTAACGATGTTGCTGCCGATAAAGCCCGCGCCGCCGGTAACGATGATCATAACTGTAACCTTCGAATTATGGAGTCAGAGACAATCTCAGACACGAATACTTCTATCATATCACTACACGGCGTTGGCTTCAGCCATTCGCCAAAAGTGAGATTGATGGACGTTATTTATCCTGAATTTTGCAGAAGTGTTAACGCGTCATCTCGTCGCGACCTAGAAGTTTGGGTAATATGTGCTGGAATTTGCCCTGTCTGGAGAATCGCAATGCGTGGAGAATTTTATCAGCAGTTAACCAACGATCTGGAAACCGCACGGGCGGAAGGGTTGTTTAAAGAAGAGCGCATTATTACGTCTGCGCAGCAAGCAGATATCACTGTGGCTGATGGAAGCCACGTTATTAACTTTTGCGCCAATAACTATCTCGGACTGGCAAATCATCCAGAGCTGATTGCGGCGGCAAAAGCGGGAATGGACTCTCATGGTTTTGGGATGGCTTCGGTGCGCTTTATCTGCGGCACCCAGGATAGCCATAAAGAGCTTGAACAAAAACTGGCGGCATTCCTGGGGATGGAAGATGCGATTCTCTACTCTTCCTGCTTTGATGCTAACGGCGGCCTGTTTGAAACGCTTCTGAGCGCGGAGGACGCCATTATCTCCGACGCACTGAACCACGCGTCTATTATTGATGGTGTGCGTCTGTGTAAAGCCAAACGCTATCGTTATGCCAACAACGATATGCAGGAGCTGGAAGCACGTCTGAAAGAAGCGCGTGAAGCCGGTGCGCGTCATGTGCTGATTGCCACCGATGGTGTGTTCTCGATGGACGGCGTGATTGCCAACCTGAAGGGCGTTTGCGATCTGGCAGATAAATACGATGCCCTGGTGATGGTAGACGACTCCCACGCGGTCGGTTTTGTCGGTGAAAATGGTCGTGGTTCCCATGAATACTGCGATGTGATGGGGCGTGTAGACATCATTACCGGTACGTTGGGTAAAGCGCTGGGCGGGGCTTCTGGTGGTTATACCGCGGCGCGCAAAGAAGTGGTTGAGTGGCTGCGCCAGCGTTCTCGTCCGTACCTGTTCTCCAACTCGCTGGCACCGGCCATTGTTGCCGCGTCCATCAAAGTACTGGAGATGGTCGAAGCGGGCAGCGAACTGCGTGACCGTCTGTGGGCGAACGCGCGTCAGTTCCGTGAGCAAATGTCGGCGGCGGGCTTTACCCTGGCGGGAGCCGATCACGCCATTATTCCGGTCATGCTTGGTGATGCGGTAGTGGCGCAGAAATTTGCCCGTGAGCTGCAAAAAGAGGGCATTTACGTCACCGGTTTCTTCTATCCGGTCGTTCCGAAAGGTCAGGCGCGTATTCGTACCCAGATGTCTGCGGCGCATACCCCTGAGCAAATTACGCGTGCAGTAGAAGCATTCACGCGTATTGGTAAACAACTGGGCGTTATCGCCTGAGGATGTGAGATGAAAGCGTTATCCAAACTGAAAGCGGAAGAGGGCATCTGGATGACCGACGTTCCTGTACCGGAACTCGGGCATAACGATCTGCTGATTAAAATCCGTAAAACAGCCATCTGCGGGACTGACGTTCACATCTATAACTGGGATGAGTGGTCGCAAAAAACCATCCCGGTGCCGATGGTCGTGGGCCATGAATATGTCGGTGAAGTGGTAGGTATTGGTCAGGAAGTGAAAGGCTTCAAGATTGGCGATCGCGTTTCTGGCGAAGGCCATATCACCTGCGGTCACTGTCGCAACTGTCGTGGCGGTCGTACCCATCTGTGCCGCAACACGATCGGCGTCGGTGTTAACCGTCCGGGCTGCTTCGCCGAGTATCTGGTGATTCCGGCGTTCAACGCCTTCAAAATCCCGGACAATATCTCCGACGACCTGGCTTCCATTTTTGATCCCTTCGGTAACGCCGTGCATACCGCGCTGTCGTTCGATCTGGTTGGCGAGGATGTGCTGGTCTCTGGTGCAGGTCCGATAGGTATTATGGCTGCGGCGGTGGCGAAACACGTTGGTGCACGCAATGTGGTGATCACTGATGTTAACGAATACCGCCTTGAGCTGGCACGCAGAATGGGTATCACCCGTGCGGTTAACGTCGCTAAAGAAAACCTTAATGATGTGATGACAGAACTGGGCATGACCGAAGGCTTTGATGTCGGTCTGGAAATGTCCGGTGCGCCGCCAGCGTTTCGTACCATGCTCGACACCATGAACCACGGCGGTCGTATTGCGATGCTGGGTATTCCACCGTCCGATATGTCTATCGACTGGACCAAAGTAATCTTTAAAGGCTTGTTCATTAAAGGTATTTACGGTCGTGAGATGTTTGAAACCTGGTACAAGATGGCGGCGCTGATTCAGTCTGGCCTCGATCTCTCGCCGATCATTACCCATCGTTTCTCTATCGATGATTTCCAGAAGGGCTTTGACGCTATGCGTTCGGGCCAGTCCGGGAAAGTTATTCTGAGCTGGGATTAACACGAACAAGGGCTGGTATTCCAGCCCTTTTGCCTGAGGATAATCCGTTAAATATGTAAAATCCTGTCAGTGTAATAAAGAGTTCGTAATTGCACTGATCTCTTATATAGCTGCTCTCATTATCTCTCTACCCTGAAGTGACTCTCTCACCGGTAAAAATAATATCTCACAGGCTTAATAGTTTCTTAATACAAAGCCTGTAAAACGTCAGGATAACTTCAGAGGTCGTCGGTAATTTATGATGAACAGCACCAATAAACTTAGTGTTATTATCCCGTTATATAATGCGGGCGATGATTTCCGCACTTGCATGGAATCTTTAATTACGCAAACATGGACTGCTCTGGAAATCATTATTATTAACGATGGTTCAACGGATAATTCTGTTGAAATAGCAAAGCATTACGCAGAAAACTATCCGCACGTTCGTTTGTTGCATCAGGCGAATGCTGGTGCATCGGTGGCGCGTAATCGTGGGATTGAAGTGGCAACGGGAAAATATGTCGCTTTTGTCGATGCTGACGATGAGGTCTATCCCACCATGTACGAAACGCTGATGACCATGGCGTTAGAGGACGACCTCGACGTGGCGCAGTGCAACGCTGATTGGTGTTTTCGTGAAACGGGTGAAACCTGGCAATCCATCCCCACCGATCGCCTTCGCTCAACCGGTGTATTAACCGGTCCGGACTGGCTGCGGATGGGACTTTCTTCCCGCCGTTGGACACACGTGGTCTGGATGGGGGTTTATCGCCGCGATGTTATTGTTAAAAATAACATTAAATTTATTGCCGGATTACATCATCAGGATATTGTCTGGACAACAGAATTTATGTTTAACGCGCTGCGTGCGCGATATACCGAGCAATCATTATATAAATATTATCTGCATAATACGTCAGTGAGTCGGTTGCATAGACAAGGGAATAAAAACCTTAATTATCAACGTCACTATATTAAGATTACCCGCCTGCTGGAGAAATTAAATCGAAATTATGCTGACAAAATTACGATTTATCCGGAATTTCATCAGCAAATAACTTACGAAGCATTGCGTGTTTGCCATGCGGTGCGCAAAGAGCCGGATATTCTTACCCGCCAACGGATGATTGCCGAGATATTTACTTCCGGTATGTATAAGCGCCTGATTACCAATGTCCGCAGCGTGAAGGTGGGTTACCAGGCGTTACTGTGGTCTTTCCGCTTATGGCAATGGCGCGACAAAACGCGGTCGCACCATCGCATTACGCGTAGCGCCTTTAATTTGCGCTAGCGTTAAGTTTTGCCGCTTCGGGCTGTTTGCCCCAGCCTTGCCACTGATGCTGGAAGTAAACGATCAGCGTGCTCTGGCTGATGCTTTCGCTTAATACTTCAAAGAAGCGATTAGCATAAACAGGTTCCAGCGGTTTCTTCGGTTTGCAGAGCTTCACGCCACGGAATGGATTACGCGGTGTGTCGGGCACAGTGTTTTTCGGCGGTGTAGACGTATCAACCTGCGGTTCATTCAGCAAGCTGCTGGCTTTCACCAGCGTAATGTCTGGCGGCAGGTTATAAACCATCTGTTGTAGCACGCGTACCGTTGAAGGGTGAGGATGCCCAATGGCAATGGTTGAACCGTTGCGACGTGCCAGATCAATTGCGCGATTAAATTGCACACGGATGTCCGCTTCGTTCTGCGAATCATCGAGGAACACCTTCCGTTTGATCACCTTCACGCCAGTGCCTTGCGCGGCGCGCATCGCCTGGGTATTACCGATGGTTACGCTGTCGAGGAAGTAAAGATTGTAACGCTCCAGCGCCTGCATCACTTTCTGCATACCAAACAGGTTAGAGGTCATCTTGCTGCCCATGTGGTTGTTGATCCCCACGGCATAGGGCACGTTATTGACCGCACTACGAATAATGCGCTCAATTTCGTCGCTGCTCATCTCCGGGCGTAGCGTATTTTTCTCCAGCGGCTGTTTACTCAGTGGTGCCATCGGTAGATGAATCAACACTTCGTGACCGCTGTTATGTGCTTTGGTCGCCATCTCTCTGGCGTGCGGTGAATCGGGTAATACAGCGACGGAGATAGCGGAAGGCATCGCCAGCACCTGGTTTTCGTTGTGCGGGCGATACCCAAAATCATCAATGACGATGGCAAGTTTGCCAGCAATTACGGGGGAGGAGAGCGCCAACAGAGTGGCAAATGCAAGAACGTTACGACGAAATGGAAACAAAACTTATCTTCCCAACCACGGCTGTGGATTGACCGCCTGACCCTGGCGGCGAATTTCGAAATAGAGTGAAGGCCGACCCTGACCGCCACTGCTGCCCACCAGTGCAATTGGCTGGCCCGCGCGAACCTGCGAACCAACGCTCACCAGTGCGCTCTGATTATAGCCGTAAAGACTCATGTCGCCTTTACCATGCTCAACCACCACCACCAGACCGTAGCCTTGCAGCCAGTCAGCCAGAATCACCCGGCCGTCGGCAATCGCTTTAACTTCAGTACCTTCAGAGGCACCAATCACCATCCCTTTCCAGCGTAATTCACCCTGTAGCTGCTCGCCATAGCGATGCAGCGTTGGCCCGCGAACCGGCCAGAATGCCTGACCGCGCGGTGCGCCCAGACCACCGGTACGGGACATCAGCGATTTTTCGCTTTCGGTCGGCTTGTAGGTGGTGCCTTTGCGCGTCGCTTCTTTCTGGCGGTCGCGAACCGCCTGGGCTTCGCGCGCTTCACGTTCAGCACGCGCTTTCGCCGCGGCTTCCGCACGGGCAATGCTGTTACGCAGGCGGGATTCGTTGGCGCGCAGCTCGCTCAACTGTTGCTGACCTTGCTGGATGGAAGACTCCAGCCCTGCCAGCGTCTTTTTACGCTCGCTCAACGCCTGGGTCAGCTTCGCCTGTTGGGCGCGCTGCTCATATAAAAGCGTTTGTTGCTCGCTTTGTTTCTCTTCCAGTTCGGCACGCTGCATAGCGACTTCTTCACGCGTTTGTTTCAACTGAGCAATGGTTTCTTGTCGCGCCTGGTTGAGATAGCCGAAATAAGCCTGTAACCGCTGCCCACGCTGGCTTTCTTCACCGCTGAGAATCAGCTGAATACCGGTATGTTCACCCTGACGAAACGCGGCATCCAGTTGCGCGGCGAGGCTGCGCTCCTGGGCGGCTTTTTGCTGCTCCAGTTTGGCAATCGACGCGTTCATCTCATCAATCTGTTTATTCAGTTGATTAAGCGTGTTTTGCGTTTCGCGCAGTTTACGGGTGGCTTCAGAGATCGCTTCTTCCTGCTTTTTCAATTGTGCGAGCAGGCTTGCGCGTTGTTGTTGCTTTTGGCGTACCGCGCGCTCTTTCGCGGCGATGTCAGCCTGAATGGATTTGAGTTGGTCACGCTCATCCGCGTGGGCGGAAAAGGCGCACAACAATACGCCAGCGCTCAGAACGCTGGCGTAGATGATGGGCCTGATTGCAAACCTGCGCGGTTTCACGGCCCGTGTCATGGTATTAATCGCCTTTCCCCTCATGGGGAGGGATTATTCCACGATGAACAGCGGCTTACCAGTCATCTCTTGCGGGATTTCCATACCCATCAGCGACAACATGGTCGGCGCGATGTCAGAAAGTTTGCCGCCTTCAACCGCTTTCACGTTCTTATCACCAACGTAAATCAGCGGAACTGGCAGGTTGGTGTGTGCTGTGTGTGCCTGACCCGTTGCCGGATCGCGCATCTGTTCAGCGTTACCGTGGTCAGCGGTGATCAGCAGTTGTCCACCCACGGACTCAACCGCTTTCGCGACTTCTTCCACGCAGTGATCCAGCGCTTCAACCGCTTTAACCGCCGCTTCCATCACCCCGGTGTGACCTACCATGTCGCCGTTCGGATAGTTACAGATAATGGTGTCGTATTTGCCGCTCTTGATTGCTGCAACCAGTTTTTCGGTCAGCTCTGCGGAGCTCATTTCCGGTTGCAGATCGTAGGTAGCCACTTTCGGTGAGTTGATCAGAATGCGATCTTCGCCTTTGAACGACTCTTCTACGCCACCGTTGAAGAAGAAAGTAACGTGGGCATATTTTTCGGTTTCGGAAATACGCAGCTGAGTTTTGTCGTTTTTCGCCATCCACTCGCCGAAGGTGTTAACCAGGGAAGCGGGTGGGTAAGCCACTGCGGTTTTGATGTCGGCAGCGTATTCGGTCAGCATCACGAAATCGACGTTAACCACTTTCTTACGCGCGAAGCCGTCAAAATCGGCATTTACGAATGCACGAGTGATTTCACGTGCGCGGTCAGCACGGAAGTTCATGAAAATCAGCGCATCGCCGTCTTCCATTGCCGCATCTGGCTGACCTTCTGCACGAATAACGGTCGCTTTCACGAACTCGTCGTTTTCGTCGCGAGCATAAGCAGCCTGCAAACCGGCAACGGCGGTATCGGCCTGGAACTCACCTTGCGCCAGAGTCAGCAGGTCATAAGCTTTTTCAACGCGATCCCAACGGTTATCGCGGTCCATCGCGTAGTAACGACCAATGATGGACGCTACGCGGCCTTTACCCAGCGCGGCAAATTTCTCTTCGAATTTTTTCAGCGAGGATTCAGCACTGCGCGGCGGAGTGTCGCGACCGTCAAGGAATGCGTGCAGGTAGATTTTTTCTGCGCCGCGTTCAGCTGCCAGTTCTACCATCGCCATGATGTGATCTTCGTGGCTGTGTACACCACCTGCGGAGAGCAGACCCATAATGTGTACTGCTTTGCCTGCGTTTTTCGCTTTATCTACCGCACCAGTCAACACCGGATTAGCAAAGAAAGTGCGATCTTTGATTTCAACGTCCAGACGAGTCAGGTCCTGATACACGATGCGGCCGGCACCCAGGTTAACGTGGCCTACTTCGGAGTTACCCATCTGACGGTCAGGCAGACCGACTTCCAGACCGGAAGCGTCGATCAGGGTATGCGGACGATTGGCCCACAGTGCATCCATTACCGGGGTTTTAGCACTAAAAATGGCGTTATCCTGCTGTTCTTCGCGATAGCCATAGCCATCCAGAATCACCAGTACCATAGGTTTTTTAGAAACCGACATTGCGACAACCTCATACTCAAGAGTCAAAATTTGCGTAATTTTACTACAGCTGAATCGATAAAATAGCCTCTGAAGATCAAAATATACGACCGCTCGCGGCAAGCAGATGCCAGATTTACGCTTTTTTTTCGTAGCGCCCCGCAAAATTGCATTCCAGTTAACGCGCTGGCTGTATTTGCCGCACTGCGCAGGTATACTCCTTTCCTGGTTTTTTTAATCACTACGTCGGGAGTTGTTACCCCCCATGCAAGAAATTATGCAATTTGTTGGCCGTCATCCCATACTGAGTATCGCCTGGATCGCGTTACTGGTGGCGGTTCTTGTGACTACGTTTAAGAGCCTGACCTCGAAAGTGAAGGTGATTACTCGTGGTGAAGCTACGCGTCTGATCAACAAAGAAGACGCTGTGGTTGTGGATTTACGTCAGCGTGATGACTTCCGTAAAGGCCATATCGCAGGTTCTATCAACCTGTTGCCGAGCGAAATCAAAGCCAACAATGTTGGTGAGCTTGAGAAGCACAAAGACAAACCGGTTATCGTGGTAGATGGTTCTGGCATGCAGTGCCAGGAGCCTGCAAACGCGCTGACGAAAGCTGGTTTTGCGCAAGTATTCGTACTGAAAGAAGGCGTCGCTGGCTGGGCTGGCGAAAACTTGCCTTTGGTGCGCGGCAAATAATTTACCTGCCGTTTTTCATGATGCAGGCCGTTAGCTGCAATTAGGCCCCCAGCGACTTATTGTTATAAGCTTCTGGGGACACTCCATTTTGCTGCCGCCCTGCAACATGAAATTTCAGGGTAAAAAACAGGAGCTAATTTATGGCCAATGTTGAAATCTATACCAAAGAAACCTGCCCGTATTGCCATCGTGCAAAAGCACTGCTGAGCAGCAAGGGCGTGAGTTTTCAGGAGTTGCCGATCGATGGCAATGCCGCTAAGCGTGAAGAGATGATCAAACGCAGCGGTCGCACCACGGTTCCACAGATTTTTATTGACGCACAGCACATTGGTGGCTGTGATGACTTGTATGCATTGGATGCACGTGGTGGACTGGATCCCCTGCTGAAATAACGTGTGAACGTTGGCATTACATTGCGCAGTATTTTAAGGACAACACTTAAGGGTTTTCTACACATGTCAGAACAAAACAACACCGAAATGACTTTCCAGATCCAACGTATTTATACCAAGGATATTTCTTTCGAAGCGCCGAACGCGCCGCACGTTTTCCAGAAAGATTGGCAACCAGAAGTTAAACTTGATCTGGATACGGCATCTACTCAACTGGCAGATGACGTTTACGAAGTGGTACTGCGTGTTACCGTAACGGCCTCCCTGGGCGAAGAAACCGCGTTCCTGTGTGAAGTTCAGCAGGGCGGTATTTTCTCCATCGCGGGTATCGAAGGCACCCAGATGGCACATTGCCTGGGCGCATACTGCCCGAACATTCTGTTCCCGTATGCTCGTGAGTGCATCACCAGCATGGTATCCCGCGGTACATTCCCGCAACTGAACCTTGCGCCGGTTAACTTCGATGCGCTGTTCATGAACTATTTGCAGCAGCAGGCTGGCGAAGGTACTGAAGAACATCAGGATGCCTGATGAACCAACGTAATGCTTCAATGACTGTGATCGGTGCCGGCTCGTACGGCACCGCTCTTGCCATTACCCTGGCAAGAAATGGCCACGAGGTTGTCCTCTGGGGCCATGACCCTGAACATATCGCAACGCTTGAACGCGACCGCTGTAACGCCGCGTTTCTCCCCGATGTGCCTTTTCCCGATACGCTCCATCTTGAAAGCGATCTCGCCACTGCGCTGGCAGCCAGCCGTAATATTCTCGTCGTCGTACCCAGCCATGTCTTTGGTGAAGTGCTGCGCCAGATTAAACCGCTGATGCGTCCTGATGCGCGTCTGGTGTGGGCAACCAAAGGGCTGGAAGCAGAAACCGGACGTCTGTTACAGGACGTGGCGCGTGAGGCCTTAGGCGATCAAATTCCGCTGGCGGTTATCTCTGGCCCAACGTTTGCGAAAGAACTGGCGGCAGGTTTACCGACGGCCATTTCGCTGGCCTCGACGGACCAGACCTTTGCCGATGACCTCCAGCAATTGCTGCACTGTGGCAAAAGTTTCCGCGTTTACAGCAACCCGGATTTCATCGGTGTGCAGCTTGGCGGCGCGGTGAAAAACGTCATTGCCATTGGCGGGGGGATGTCCGACGGTATCGGTTTTGGTGCGAATGCGCGTACGGCGCTGATCACTCGTGGGCTGGCTGAGATGTCGCGTCTTGGCGCGGCGCTGGGTGCCGATCCTGCCACCTTTATGGGCATGGCGGGGCTGGGCGATCTGGTGCTTACCTGTACCGACAACCAGTCGCGTAACCGCCGTTTTGGCATGATGCTCGGTCAGGGCATGGATGTACAAAGCGCGCAGGAGAAAATTGGTCAAGTGGTGGAAGGCTACCGCAATACGAAAGAAGTCCGCGAACTGGCGCATCGCTTCGGCGTTGAAATGCCAATAACCGAGGAAATTTATCAAGTATTATATTGCGGAAAAAACGCGCGCGAGGCAGCATTGACTTTACTAGGTCGTGCACGCAAGGACGAGCGCAGCAGCCACTAAACCCAGGGAACCTTTGTTACCACTATGACCCGGCCCGCGCAGAACGGGTCGGTCATTATCTCATCGTGTGGAGTAAGCAATGTCGTGTGAAGAACTGGAAATTGTCTGGAACAATATTAAAGCTGAAGCCAGAACGCTGGCGGACTGTGAGCCAATGCTGGCCAGTTTTTACCACGCGACGCTACTCAAGCACGAAAACCTTGGCAGTGCACTGAGCTACATGCTGGCGAACAAGCTGTCATCGCCCATTATGCCGGCTATTGCTATCCGTGAAGTGGTGGAAGAAGCCTACGCCGCCGACCCGGAAATGATCGCCTCTGCGGCCTGTGATATTCAGGCGGTGCGTACCCGTGACCCGGCGGTGGATAAATACTCAACCCCGTTGCTATACCTGAAGGGTTTTCATGCTTTGCAGGCGTATCGCATCGGTCACTGGTTGTGGAATCAGGGGCGTCGCGCACTGGCTATTTTTCTGCAAAACCAGGTTTCTGTGACGTTCCAGGTTGATATTCACCCGGCAGCAAAAATTGGTCGCGGTATCATGCTCGACCACGCGACAGGCATCGTCGTTGGTGAAACGGCGGTGATTGAAAACGACGTATCGATTCTGCAATCTGTGACGCTTGGCGGTACGGGTAAATCTGGTGGCGACCGTCACCCGAAAATTCGTGAAGGTGTGATGATTGGCGCGGGCGCGAAAATTCTCGGCAATATTGAAGTTGGGCGCGGCGCGAAGATTGGCGCAGGTTCCGTGGTGCTGCAACCGGTGCCGCCGCACACTACTGCCGCTGGCGTTCCGGCACGCATTGTCGGCAAGCCGGATAGCGATAAACCGTCAATGGATATGGATCAGCATTTCAACGGCATTAACCATACGTTTGAGTATGGTGATGGGATCTGATGTCCTGTGATCGTGCCGGATGCGATGTAATCATCTATCCGGCCTACAGTAACTAATCTCTCAATACCGCTCCCGGATACCCCAACTGCCGCCAGGCTTCATACACCACGACCGACACCGCATTGGACAGGTTCATGCTGCGGCTGTCCGGCACCATTGGAATACGAATTTTTTGTTCAGCGGGCAGGGCATCAAGAATGCTCGCTGGCAGGCCGCGTGTTTCCGGGCCGAACATCAGATAATCGCCATCCTGATAGCTTACGGCGCTGTGAGCAGGCGTACCTTTCGTGGTGAGGGCAAACAGACGCTGGGGATTTTCTGCTTCGAGAAACGCGCGATAGTCATGATGACGCGTAACGGCGGTAAACTCGTGATAGTCCAGCCCCGCGCGGCGCAGGCGCTTATCGTCCCAGGCAAATCCCATCGGTTCGATGATATGCAGACGAAAGCCGGTATTAGCGCAAAGACGGATGATGTTGCCAGTATTTGGCGGAATTTCTGGTTCGTAAAGTACGATGTTTAGCATACTGCCCCCTTAGTGCGGGGGCAGGATAGCAGATATTCGTCTAACCCTTAAGCTGCATTCCCTTTCGCCATCGGAGCCAATGCCGCCGGCAACTCTTTACCCAGCCCCTGCACCAGCGAATCTTGCGTAATTTCGCTAATCGATTTCGCGCCAGTCAGCGTCATTGCCACTTTCATCTCTTTTTCGATCAGATTTAGCAGGTTAGCTACACTCGCCTGGCCCGCTGTTGCCAGCGCATACAGGAAAGCACGACCCAGCAGTACGGTGTCGGCACCGAGCGCAATCATACGCACGACATCAAGCCCGTTACGTATTCCGCTATCTGCCAGAATGGCGATATCACCTTTCACGGCATCTGCAATAGCAGGCAGTGCACGGGCAGAAGAGAGCACACCGTCCAGCTGGCGGCCACCGTGGTTAGAAACCACAATTCCATCAGCACCAAAACGTACTGCATCGCGCGCATCTTCTGGGTCGAGGATCCCTTTGATCACCATCGGGCCATCCCAGAAATCGCGGATCCACTCAAGGTCTTTCCATGAGATGGACGGATCGAAGTTATTCCCCAGCCAGCCGATGTAATCTTCCAGTCCGGTCGGTTTGCCGAGGTAAGCCGAGATATTACCTAAATCATGCGGACGACCGTTCAGGCCCACATCCCACGCCCATTGCGGATGCGTCACCGCCTGCAAATAGCGGCGCATTGCCGCGTTCGGGCCGCTCATCCCAGAATGCGCATCACGATAACGCGCTCCCGGTGTCGGCATATCCACGGTGAAAACCAGCGTCGAACAACCCGCGGCTTTTGCTCGCTCCAGTGCGTTACGCATAAAGCCGCGATCGCGCAGCACATAAAGCTGGAACCACATCGGACGTTTGATAGCTGGAGCGACTTCTTCAATCGGGCAAACGGAAACCGTCGAGAGAGTAAACGGAATGCCATGCGCATCCGCGGCTTTGGCAGCCTGAACTTCGCCGCGTCGCGCATACATGCCACACAAACCTACCGGACCTAGCGCCACCGGCATCGACAATTTCTCATTAAACAGCGTCGTTTCCAGGCTTAAGTCAGACATGTTTTTCAGAATACGCTGGCGCAGCGCCACTTCTGACAAATCTTCCACGTTGCGGCGTAGGGTGTATTCAGAATATGCCCCCCCATCCATATAGTGAAACAGGAACGGCGGCAGAATGCGTTGCGCTGCGGCGCGATAATCGCTGGCTGCGGAAATAATCATGCGTTTTTCTCCCTCGAATGCTCATTATGGTCACCAGGCAGGCGGGTAATGCGTGCATGGCGAGCCTGATCTTCATCGAATCGTTTCATGGTGGTGTGAACAAAGCTAAGGTGCGCCATCATTGCTTTACGCGCCCCGTCAGCATCACCGGCAAAAATGGCGTCAATGACAGCCTGATGTTGTTCGGTCAGTTGTGAAAAAACCGGTGGCACCAGATACATCCGCTGACGGCTATGCTTCACTGAGGATTGCAGGACATCGAAGAAACCACGCATGGTTTGCAGCAACACAATGTTATGTGAAGCTTCGGCAATCGCCAGATGAAAACGAACGTCCGCTTGTGAGGCGAGATCCGGGTCTTCACTTAGCGTTGCTTCAAAGCAAAGCTGAATCTTTTCTTTTTCGCCAGGTGTGGCGCGCATTGCTGCATGCCATGCGGTGCTGGCTTCAATGGCGTAGCGGGCTTCCAGAATATCGAAACTGTAATCCGGATCATCGGCCATCAGCGTTTTCAGTGGCTGGACGATGTTTTGCTCCGACCATGTGTCATGACGCCAGCGAATAAACGTCCCGCCGCCACGTCGACTGAGCAGCACACCTTCGCTTACCAGTTTCGCCAGCGCCTCGCGCAGTGAATTTCTCGACACGCCGAGTTGCATCGCCAGTTGACGTTCAGCGGGCAACTTCATGCCCGCTTCCAGGTTTTTTTCATCAATCAGCGCCCGCACACGATCGGCAACCTCGTCTGACAGGCGTCTGGGTAAAACAATCATTAAGGAATCATCCACGTTAAGACATAGGCCTGAAGCGTGGTGATCACGCCCACCATACAGGTGAAGATCAGGCTGTGTTTGACAGTAAAGCGGAACAAATCAGACTCTTTGCCCACCAGGCCTACCGCCGCACAGGCGATAGCGATAGATTGCGGAGAGATCATTTTGCCGGTGACACCACCGGTGGTGTTGGCAGCAACCAGCAACAGGTCAGAAACGCCAATTTGTTGTGCGGCGGTAGCCTGCAAAGCGGCAAACAAAGCATTAGATGACGTATCCGACCCGGTCAGGAATACCCCAAGCCAGCCGAGGAACGGCGAGAAGAAGGTGAATGCATGACCGGTGTGCGCCAGTGCCAGCGCCAGTGTTGATGACAAACCGGAATAGTTCGAGATAAAGGCGAACGCCAGCACCATGCCGATGGAGTAGATAGGCAGAGCCAGTTCTTTCAGCGTGCTGCCGAAGGTGCTGATAGCGTCAGATGGTTTCATCTTCAGCCAGACAATCGAGAGCAGGGCAGCAAACAGAATGGCGGTGCCAGTGGCAGAGAACCAGTCAAACTTAAACACGGCGGCATACGCTGTCGCTTCGCTGACCACTGGCGGCATACGGGCAACCAGTTTATCGAGGTACGGCACCGGAATGTTGATCACCCACTCATACAGCGCACCGCCTGAAGTGAACAGGGCTTTAAACGGCGGGATACTCCACAGCGTTACGGTGGCGGTCAGGAACAGGAACGGTGTCCAGGCGCGCAGCACCTGACCTGCCGTGTAACCTGTGTGAGCCAGCGTCATATCAACCTGTGACGCCCCTAAGTCACCGAAGCGGAATACGCGCACTGGTTGCCAGCGTTTGAGGAACAGTGTCAGACAGAGCAGCGATACCAGCGAAGAGATAATGTCTGGCAGTTCCGGCCCAATAAAGTTAGAGCTGAGGTATTGAGCGATGGCAAACGACCCGCCCGCAACCACGACCGCAGGCCAGGTTTCTTTGATACCGCGCCAGCCGTCCATAATCGCCATGATCCAGAACAGCACGATAATGGTCATAAACGGCAGCTGACGCCCCACCATCTGACCAATCTCAAAGCTGTCGATGCCTGTTACCTGCCCGGCGACCAGAATCGGAATACCCATCGCACCAAATGCCACTGGCGCGGTGTTAACAATCAGGCACAGTCCGGCGGCGTACAGTGGTTTAAAGCCCAGACCGACCAGCAATGCGGCGGTAATTGCTACCGGTGCGCCAAAGCCTGCGGCTCCTTCAAGGAAAGCGCCGAAACAGAAACCGACGATCAGCATTTGCAGGCGCTGGTCAGGGGTTATCGAAAGAATAGACGAGCGAATGATGTCAAACTGCCCGGTTTTCACCGAGATCTTATAGACGAACACCGCTGCAATAATGATCCACGCGATGGGCCACAACCCGTAGAAGAAGCCATAAACCACCGAGGCCAGCGCGTTAGCGACCGGCATTTTATAGAACAGCAAAGCCACGGCAAGGGCGATTGCCACCGTCCATGAGGCGGCGACGTATCCTTTCAGTTTGAGCTTAATCAGCGCAAAGAAGAAAAACAGGATGGGAAGCGATGCTATCAGGCTGGAAAGCCAGATATTCCCGGCGGGATCGTAGTTTTGTTGCCAGAGATTCATTGCAGGTCTCCTGCAGTCCACACACGCCGTGTAATGAGTCTGTTGCCCATCTCTTTGTCACACGTTGTGTAAAAGTGGCACTGCCAATTGTGTTGTGTAGGGGTAATGACAATGAATGGTTAACTAAATGTTATGTGTTGGCAACATTGATGTGAGTTTTAATTGGGGAATTGTGAACCAGAGGTCAGATAAGCGAAGAATTGGTAGGGCCAATTCTTGTGGTGGGAGATGTCTGGTAAAGAAAAGGGCAATCCTCATCAGAGAATTGCCCTTAGATTGTTGACCCGGAGTGCCTTATCTTGCCGGATGCGGCGTGAACGCCTTATCCGACCTACAGGAATGTGCTGAATCACCCCGTAGGCCTGATAAGCGTAGCGCATCAGGCAATGTGGCGTTTACCCATTCGTTAATGGATCATTACCACTGAATACCGGCACCGAGTGCGGCGGAGTATTCACCCTGGCTATTGGTACTACCTTGTAATTTGTAGACCCAACGACCATTGGCGCTCACCATCGACACACCTAAAGCAACAGCCGATTCACCGTTGTAAGTACCGCCACCAATAGAGGCCATGCTGGCACCCGGCGTGTAAGCCTGCGGCAGACCGGTCATCGCCATTGCAGAAGCGATACCACCGCTCAACTTGCTTTCGGTTTTGGACAGTTTGTTATCCATCTCAACCATGCGCTGATCGGTGTATTGCTTCGTTTCCTGCACGCTTTGCTTCAGTTGCGCATAGTTCACTGCGTCGTTGTTGTTGACGCCAGCGGAGACGTTGCTGATGCGAGTCGTACCGCCGTTACCACCACCGAGAGTGATGTTGCTGTAGTCGATAGAGCCATCAGCTTTGGTGTCGTAGCGAACGCCGCCTGCTTCAGAAGACTTCAGTTGCGAAACGTTAACCGCATCGGTGGCATTAACACCGGCAGCAACGTTGGTGATACGGCGCTGGTTGGTAGAAGAACCCACAGAGATCGTATTTTCTTCGTCTGCTACGGAACCCGTGCCCAGCGCGACGCTGTTGTCAGCGGCAGCAATGGAACCAGAACCAATCGCAACACTGTCTTTACCCTGCGCGTTGGCATCTGCGCCATCGGTGTTGGTCTTGAAGTACTTAGTGCTACCGGTGGTTACGATATCGCCAATGCCGTTTTCGATATTGGTCACGCGAGTATCCAGATTAGTGACCTGAGTGTTCAGGTTAGTAATGCTCTGGGTATTCTGGGAAACCTGCGCGTCCGTTACTTTCAACTGACCCACGTTGACCGCATCGGTATCCGCCGACCCTGCTGCGACGTTGGTGATCTGACGTTGACCGTCTTCACTGCCGACAGAGAACTCACCCACAGAGTTCTGCGGTGCGTCCATGTTGTAGGCAGTGTAGTTGGTCTGCGCACCACGGGTAGTCTGAGAACCATTACCCATTGCAATGCTGTCGGCATGATTTGCGCGTGCGTTAGAACCGATAGCAATACCGTTGATCGCATCAGCCAGAACCAGCGTGTTCAGGCCGATACCAATACCCGCATTACCATTAACGATGGTTTTCGCGCCCATTGCCAGCGAGTCTTCACCGACTGCCAGTGAGTCTTCAGCCGTTGAGTTAGCGTGGAAGTATTTAGTCGGCGTGGTAGCGACTGCACCAATGGCATTTTGCAGCTGGCGAACCGTAACGGCGTCATGGGCTTCGGAACCATCGGCGACGTTGATGATTTGACGGTATTTACCGTCATCACCAATTGACAATGCACCGAGCAACTCACCGTCAGTGGTGTCATAACCGATAACTACGCCATTTTCCGTTACACTGGTGTTACGAGAACCTTTAACAATCACGCGACTGGAAACGGAGCTGCTACCCAAGGCAATGCCGGTATCAACGGAGCTGCTGCTACCTTGACCAATGGCCACGCTGCTATCACCTTCGGCAACAGAGTTATAACCCACAGCCGTAGCACCAATACCTGAGGCGCTGGCATCGTTGAACGCTAAGCCGTTGTCGTTGGTACGTACATAGTTAATACCCGCACCGTTTTCCTCGATGTAGGTTTCGCTGGTGTTACCGGCAAGCTGGTTAATCATTTGGCTATTTTGCGTAACCAGAATATTGGTTGCGTTTAACTGGGAACCGTTAACAGCATCGGTACTGGTTGTGGAGAGATCACCTGCCGCAACGTTGGTAATTTTGCTGGCATTGCCATCATGGCTGGCGTTGTAGGCACCTGCGTCTTCATCCCACAGCAGCGCGTTATCATCGAGCGCATCCAGGGCTTCACCTACGCTGTGGTAATCTTCATTAGCGATAGAGTAAGTTGGTGCAGTCATGGTGCCGTCAGCGTTAACTTCTGCGTCACCACCCAGGGCATCAGCAATGTACTTGCTCGTGTCATAGAGTTGCGAGCCATTTACAGCATCGCTGCTGGTAGAGGAAATTGTACCGTCTGCAACGTTAGTAATAATGCTATTGGTACCACCGTGTTTGGCGCTGAATTTGTTCGCTGTAGAATCCCACAGCAGGGCATCACTGATTGAGGTGCTGAATGATGAGTTAATCGCGTTAAGGGCATCACCTACGTTGTTGTACGTTTTCGAACCGATAGTATAGGTCGGGGCTATGAGAACACCCGCATTGTTGATATCAGCACCACCGCCAAGGTATGACGTAAATGAATCAGCTAAACTATAAAGTTGTGAGCCATTAATAGCATCATAACTGTTGGCTAATATGTCACCATTTGCAACGTTGGTAATCTTGCTGGCGGTTTTGAGTGTTCCGTGTGCAGCACTGAATGCGCCAGTATTTGAATTAGCGGTTGCATCCCACAACAGGGCGTCATTGTCCAGAGCGGTAAGAGCTGCGCCAACATTGGTGTAATTCTTACCACCAATATTATATTGAGGACCGGTAAATACGCCGTCATTACTCATTGCCGCGCCGCCGCCCAAATAGGACGTAATGGTGCTTGCAGTGCTTTGAAGTTGTGTACCATTAATGGCATCGGTGCTGGTGGAAGATACTGTGCCTGCCAGTACGTTGGTGATTTTGCTGTCAGTATTGCTGGTGCCATGTTTGGCGCTAAACGCAGTGCCATTCCATAGCAAGGCATCTTTTTCCAGGGTATCAACGTCCGCTTTCAGAGTAGTGATATTGCTAGTATTGGTTGCGATATTAGCCGTGTTGGCATCCACATCGTCTTGGGTGGTTTTCAACTGAGAGCCGTTAACGGCATCTTTACTGGAGGCTGAAACGGCACCATCCGCAACGTTGGTGATTTTGCTGTCAGTACCACCATTATCACCATGTTTGGCGCTGAATGCTGAGCCATTCCATAGCAAGGCATCTTGTTTCAGATCATACAACTGCGAACCGTTAACAGCGTCGGAACTGGAGTCTGAAATCGTGCCATCAGCGACGTTGGTAATGATGCTTTTCGCCTGGACGCTTTTAGTTGTGCCATCTGCATTAAAGACAGTATGGCTGGCACTGTATTTCTTATTTTTTTCGTCCCAGTGCAGCGTGTTATTATCGATGCTCTGGAGAGCCTCTCCCACGTTATTGTACTGGCCACTTTGTAGATAATATGTGGGAGCTTTAAGCGTCCCGTCAGAGTTTATAACATTATCAGGATCATCATGATATCCTCCAAGCCTGTCTGATACAGACTTACTGATGGCATAAAGTTGTGATCCATTGATGGCATCGGAGCTGACATTATTGATGTCACCATTACCCATATTGACAATTTTGCGCTTTAAACTGGAGCTACCTACAGACACGGTATTGTCAGCACCTGCGGAAGAATTTGCACCAATGGCGACTGCGTTATCACCATTTGCGGTGGCGCCAAAACCGAAAGCAAGGCTGTTTTTGCCCCCCGCATTACTGTTGTTGCCCAGTGCCATGGCGTTCTCACCCGCTGACCTGCTGTTACTTCCCAGCGCAATTGAACCAACTTTGTCTGCCACGCTGCCTTGACCTATAGCGATGGAGTTGGTTTCACCAGCGCTGGCGTTGTCTCCCAGCGCCAGGCTGGACTTCCCGATCGCATCCGCGTTAAAGCCAATAGCCGTCGCATTTTCAGCAGCTTCGCTCTCTGCACCCATAGCAATCGCGTTTGCTGCGCTGGCGAGAGATAGTCTGCCTAAGGCAATGCTGTCTGTGCCGTTAGCTTTGCTACTTGCACCCAGCGCCATAGCATAATCTTTTGAGGCATTGGCATTATCACCGAGACCGATGCTCATAATACCAGCAGCTTTAGCGATATTTCCCAGCGCAATGGCGTTTGCTCCATCCGCTTTGGAGTAATCTCCCATTGCTATAGACAATTTGCCCAGCGCCTTGGAATAGCGACCCAGGGCCATCGAGTATTGGCCAAGTGAATACGAAGATGCACCCAGCGCGATACTTCTATCGCCTTCTGATATTGCACTAACCCCAAAGGCCATTGATGCACCACCAATCGCATGAGTTCGTGAGCCTATAGCTGAGCTGTACTCACCTTCAGCTATCGCGTCATAACCTAGCGCAGTGCTCGCACCAGAGCCATTGACAAAGGTATTTGCTTTTGAATTTTTACCGATAGCAACCCAGCCGTCACCTGCTGAGCCATTGCCATAATCCACTGGCTGCCCCTCGTAGTTATCAGCCAGTGCCCCAAATGACGATAACAGCCCACCTGCAACCAAGGCAGAAATTAACAGCTTACTGCGCCCGCTCTTTTTGCCACGGCTCTTCGCCGTTTCGCTGGCGACGTTGTAACTGCCTGTCGCCGGATTCCAGATAACTTTAAATATTTTATTCATTATTGATGCTCTCTATTCCTTGATATAAGCGCAGAAGCTGCATTTATTTTTTGTTTTTTCGCTGCCGGGTTTCAGCAGGTTGAACAGTGTCGAACTGAAGATTAGCCATATTGATGGACAACTTCAGATACTTCAGGTTATTAGGCGAGACGCCTTTTAATGTCAGATTAATGTCTTGCCATTGACCAGGCATTAATTTCAGAGTGGAATTCAGGGTGGTGTTGAATAGTAATTGTTGCCATTTCGCCAGAGCTTTGGCATCGGTGGGTTTCTCATTCCCCCATGTCGCATGAAAGCCAATATTTGATACGGGAACGCTTAATAAGTTAACCAGCGAAATACGAATGACACTGCCATTTTCAACCGCATCAATAGCCAACACCCGGCCTGCCAAACCGACCGAGCCGTTATTTAAAATGAAGTATTGGGTTTGTAGCGGGTTAAATTCGGTGAAGACAAATTCGTCCTGTTTTTCTTTGACTGTCTTTACAATGCTGGCAAGTATTCTGGTGCTGTTTGTGATATTATTTTGTTGTTTTTCAAACAGTTCTGCTTTATTTTTATATTGTTCTTGTTGTTTCTCAAGCTCCTCTATTTTACTTTTTTGCAACTCTTGCTGTTTGGCAAGATCATCGATCAGACTCGCTTTTTCAATATAATCACAGCCTGTTAATGTACCTAGTGAAAATATTGTTAACACGTTTAAAAGTGTTTTCATGCTCATAGGATGAATTCCTTTTCATAACCCCAATATGTTGATAATTACGCCACATTCATTCTTCTGATGAATGTTTTTTATATATGTATTCGCAATAAAAACTTATAAGAGATTTATTGAAATAATTGGTATTACGGATGTTTTATTAAATGACAACTGATTTCAGTTTGTAGCGAATGTTATGAGTCGCGCGAATTTTAATGAGCGGTATCAATCAATGTCAAATGTTTAGTGTCTTAGGCTGAGGAGCGCAGGGAGATTTTATATTCATATAAATGATGTGTTGTGATGAAATTTGCTGTGTTTATGGGGAAAGATAAATAATCATGCATCATAATTCGATTATTTATTTTTATGATTTATATATCACTTGTTGTTGCGCAACAAATTTTCAGATTTTAGCCTGCAAAAATACCTCAAACTCGAGGGGAAACTGAAACAGTTTACGGTAAGAAAGACATCGTATTTAATGAGTGGCACAGGCTCCTGCATGTGCCAGCAGGAGCGAGTAAATCGTGAGTGGCAGTAGTTACAGCGACGAGAAAGGAACTTAAAACGCAGTCTTTGAGAACCCTGTCATCTCTTGCAGGCCCATTTCACGGCCCAGCGCGGTCATTGGGTGCACAACCACCAGTCCGCGAACACTTTTTTTCAGTTTGCCCATATCAGCCTGCTCTTTTTTGGTGATTGCACGCTGGAACGGCATCTTCATCAGTTTCTGCGCTTCTTTGCTGAGTTTCTGGCTGTGAACTTCGCGCAGGCGAGCAATTTCTGCTTCCAGAGTGGCTTTCTCTTTTTCCAGTTCGGCATATTTGTCTGCGGCTTCAACCAGCGATAGATCGGCCTGCTGGTGACGGATGGCGTCCAGACGATCGCTGAGACGTTTGATTTCGTTTTTTTCGACTTCTTTCATGTGATGACTTCTGATAGAGATAAATTTATAGCCTCTAGTATGCGCGACCAGGTGCTTTGTTCACAACTGATGGCATTGTAATAGTTCCGGATTGTAACCATTAATGCGTTAAAAAATCACCCAATACATTGATTAGTTAAGAAATTTAAAGAAAAAAGATAGTCAACAGAAGCAGGTGATTATTGAGGATTGAGCACGTTTTCCTTAATGTCATTTATATCGGGATCTAAACTAAAATTGGCGGCCGCGCATTCCCGGCGCGGGGTAATACGGAGATATCATCATGGGCAAATTAGGTGAAAACGTTCCGCTTCTTATCGATAAAGCCGTAGATTTCATGGCATCCAGCCAGGCGTTCCGGGAGTATCTGAAAAAACTACCTCCCCGTAACGCGATTCCGTCCGGAATACCTGATGAAAGCGTGCCGTTATATCTACAACGTCTGGAGTATTATCGTCAGCTTTATCGTCCGAAACAGGTAGAGGAGAAGTAAGCGAAAGTACTTACTTTTGAAAGGCTTTTTTTAAGCTGATTTTGGAAATCAGCTCTGTCAGTGAAAGGACCATTGTTGATCGTACAGCCTGTTGGTAACGCTGAATTTGCATTGCATACAAACTGGAGTCTGCAGGTTCAAACTGTGGCGGCGGTGGTAACGCCGCCACGCAATGCAGTTCACCAAAGGGTCCAAGGATTTCGTCGTCGGTAAAAGCGTACTCGTTGCCGTCGTGATTTAGCTCTTCACGCAATGCCATCAGCAGTTCCGCATCTTCGTATTCCTGGCGGTTAATGACGCCCAACCCGTAAATGAGTTTTAAACGCACAGAAAGATCGCCCAGCGGACCATCGCCGTCGAGTAACGGTTCTACAGCATACTTCACCGCGTAATCGTCTTTGCGGAATACCTGAAGCACCAGAAGATTTACCGCCTCGGTCAAAAGCTCGACGGCGGTGATCAGAAAGCTTCGCACGGTTTTGCCAGCATTCAGACGCTCAAGCACACGGTTTTCAAAGGCCTGGGTTTGTTCCATTGTTGCCTGCATATCTGACAATCTGTTATTCGGGCGCAGGGTATCCTGCGCCTGGTCCACCATTATTGCATTGCTTTATAAGCGGTTACCGCCTCGGATACAACCTCGCTGTTGGCATCAAGACCGGAAATCTGTGCCAGCGCGGCTTGTGGGCCTTTGTCGGCAATCAGCGCTGCCAGTTCCTGAGCCTGCGGATCATCTTCACTGCGGAAGTGCATTGCAGCGGCAATACCTTCAATCAGGTTTTTATGTGGCAGACCATATTCCAGGGTTCCGAGCAGTGGCTTGATCAGACGGTCGCCAGCACTCAGTTTACGCAGCGGCTGACGGCCTACGCGTTCTACATCATCTTTCAGGTACGGGTTCTCGAAACGACCAAGGATTTTCTGGATGTATGCCGCATGTTTGTCAGCATCAAAGCCGTAGCGCTTGATCAGTACCGCGCCGCTTTCTTCCATTGCCCCTTTTACCACCGCGCGGATTTTCTCGTCGAGAATTGCGTCACGAATGGTCTGATGACCGGCCAGTTTTCCGAGGTACGCGGTTATAGCATGACCTGTATTCAGGGTGAAGAGTTTACGTTCGACAAATGCCATCAGATTGTCGGTTAATTCCATGCCAGGGATGTTTGGCAGCGTGCCTTTGAACTGGGTTTTATCGACAATCCATTCGCTGAAGGTTTCTACCGTCACTTCCAGCGGATCGTTAGTTGCCGAAGCCGAAGGCGGTACGATGCGGTCAACGGCGGAATCAACAAAGCCAACGTGTTCTTCTACCCACGCTTTGGCGTCTTCGGGCAGGGCGTTCATCACATGGCCTTTCAGCTGCGTGGTGCCGCGGACCATGTTTTCACAGGCGATGATGTTCAGCGGAGATTCATTACCTTGTTCTTTACGTTTCACCAGCCCTTTGGCGATGGCCGGAGCAATACGTTCCAGCACGACCGGGCCAACGGCGGTAGTGACTAAATCAACCTGAGCAATCAGATCAACGACATCATCACCAATGCTGCTGACGGCATCGACGCCAGAAACGGTATCTACCTGCTCGGTTTCACCAACCACATGAACCTGATAGCTATGACGGGCATTCAGGGCATCAAGCACCACCTGATTTACATCGGCAAACGTCAGTTGGATACCTGCGTCTGCCAGCAGTTTACCGATAAAGCCACGACCGATATTACCTGCGCCAAAATGTAATGCTTTCATAGTATTAACCTTCATCAATGTTTTTACCCGAGAGGGCTGGGGTGAGGCTTTTCCCTCACCCAAACCCTCTCCGTGAGGAGAGGGGCTTTTTGCCGGATGCGGCGTAAACGCCTTATCCGGCCTACGTGTTTGGCACTGACCTGTAGGCCTGATAATACGCGTCAGCGTCGCATCAGGCATTGTGCACCGACTGCCGGATGCGGCGTAAACACCTTATCCGACCGACAAAACAAATTGTGCTTTATGTTGTAGGCCTGATAAGCGAAGCGCATCAGGCAATTAGCCCCACCTTCTCCATGCGGAGAGGGTGGGTATGGATTACTTACGACCTGCCAGCAGTTCCAGCACTTCATCCACACTGGTGGTGTGCGCCAGACGCTCGATAACTGACTCATCATCCAGTGCGTTGGTCAGGCTGGTGATCACCTGAATGTGCTCGTTGTTACGGGCAGCAATCCCAATCACCAGACGGGCAATGTCATCTTCTTCTTCACCGAAGCGCACGCCTTCCGGGTACTGGCAGAACACCACGCCCGTTTTCAGCACGCGATCTTTCGCTTCAACCGTACCGTGTGGCACCGCGATAGACTCACCCAGATAAGTCGGGGTCAGTTTTTCACGATCCAGCATCGCCTGAACGTATTCCGGCTCAACGTAACCGCCTTTCACTAGCTGCTCGCCAGCAAAACGAATCGCTTCTTCTTTGGTGGCCGCTTTGCGACCGAGGAAGATGTTCTCCGCGCCTAGCTTGAACAGGTTAGCACTGGAATCGTCAAAGCTGTCTTTCAGACTGTCTTTCACTTTCACTTCGTTTTCAGTATGGCGCTGGGCAGCAACCAGACGTTCGGTCAGGCTGGTGTACAGGCCGCTGTCGAGGAAGTTGGTCAGCGAAATATGCTGTGCCTGCGGAACCTGGCGCATAGCGCGTTCGGTCAGGTCACGGTGAGTGATGACCAGGTCCACATCTGGCGGCAGGTTGTTGATCGCGCTGTTAGTGACCGAAATCTGCGACAGACCTGCATCCTGAATTTTCTTACGCAGCACGCCTGCACCCATCGCACTGGAACCCATACCGGCATCACAGGCAACGATGATTTTACGGACGTGGCTCAGGTCGTTAGTCACATCGCCTGCAGACAGCGGAGACGCACCTTTAGACTCAGCTTTCATTTCCTGAACGCGACGTGCAGCAGCTTCAATATCATCTTCTTCTTTCACTTTGCTGGTTTTCAGCAGAATGGCAGAGACAACGAAGGAAACTGCCATCGCCGCACACACACCCGCGATGTTAGCGAAGTAAGCACCTTTTGGCGTCATCGCCAGTACAGCAAGGATAGAACCCGGAGATGCCGGAGAAACCAGCCCACCGCCCAGGATAGTCAGCGTGAATACGCCAGTCATACCGCCGAGGATAACGGCCAGAATCAGACGCGGATTCATCAGCACATACGGGAAGTAGATTTCGTGGATACCCCCCAGGAAGTGGATGATTGCCGCACCGCCCGCAGACTGTTTAGCGCTACCACGACCAAAGAACATGTACGCCAGCAGCACGCCCATACCTGGACCTGGGTTAGCTTCAATCAGGAAGAAGATGGATTTACCCAGTTCATGGGACTGCTGAATACCCAGCGGCGAGAAGATACCGTGGTTAATGGCGTTGTTGAGGAACAGGATTTTCGCCGGTTCAACAAAGATAGACGCCAGCGGCAGCATGTCATGGACAACCATGAAGTTAACGCCCGCCGCCAGCATTTTGGACAGGGCTTCAACAATCGGGCCAATGCCGAGGAATGCCAGAATAGCGAGGATCATCCCGATGATGCCTGCGGAGAAGTTATTCACCAGCATCTCAAAACCGGATTTGATCTTACCGTCTACCCAGCGGTCGAAGTGCTTAATGCACCAGCCGCCCAGCGGACCTGCAATCATAGAACCGAGGAACATCGGCATGTCTGCGCCGACGATAACGCCCATGGTGGTAATGGCACCGACTACGCCGCCACGTTCGCCGCCAACCAGCTTACCACCGGTATAACCGATCAGCAGCGGCAGGAGATAAGTGATCATCGGCCCGACCAGCTTCGCCAGCGTTTCGTTCGGTAACCACCCTGTTGGAATAAATAACGCGGTGATGATACCCCACGCGATAAACGCGCCGATATTTGGCATCACCATGTTGCTGAGGAAACGACCAAAGCTTTGCACTTTGATCTTAATATCGGATGACATAAAAACACCCCTTCTTATGTTTGCTGTCGCGCAGGCTGGAAGCCCGAGGTTTTTTGTTAATGTGGCGGCAGAGGTAGCCGGACCTTGTAGATACTGCGAAATCTGGCACTGAATCGGTTAACTGTCCAGTCGACGGCCTTTTGTGTGATATCAGTCACATAAATATAGGGGGTAGAGAGGTAATTGACGTGATGCTCATCACAAAACGACTGTGTAAAAAAGCAACAATGCAGCGATTTTCGCGAAAAATGGCATTTAAATGTGAGTGATGTCACATTTTTGTTTTGATGGTTTGTTGAATCTTTGTGATCTGAATCACAAGATATTTTCTTACGGCGTTCACCTGATGTGATCTACAGCATGTTATGCCTTCGTCATAAAATCGTTATGTAACTAAGCAACTCATCACCTCTAAAAATTATTCTTTGGTGTTATGGCGAGAATCGCGAACCCGGATTATTGTCAAAATATCAGCCTGACTCCCTTCTGGCTGCCAGCCAAAAAACAACACTGATAAACGTGAATCCGAGGCAGATATGTTTCTAAACTATTTCGCGTTGGGAGTGCTGATCTTCGTCTTTCTGGTGATTTTTTATGGAATCATCGCGATACATGACATCCCTTATCTGATTGCCAAAAAGCGCAACCATCCCCATGCCGACGCTATTCATACGGCGGGCTGGGTGAGCCTGTTTACTCTGCATGTTATCTGGCCGTTTTTGTGGATCTGGGCGACGCTCTATCAACCGGAGCGCGGCTGGGGCATGCAGTCGCATGTTACGCCGCAAGAGAAAGCGACTGACCCGGAAATCGCCGCACTTTCTGACCGGATTTCCCGGCTGGAGCACCAACTCGCCGCCGAGAAAAAGACTGACTATTCCACGTTCCCGGAGATCTAATAATGGATCTATTGATTGTTTTAACTTACGTGGCGCTGGCGTGGGCGGTCTTTAAAATCTTCCGCATTCCGGTGAATCAGTGGACGCTGGCGACGGCGGCGCTCGGCGGTGTGTTTCTGGTGAGTGGTTTGATTTTGTTGATGAACTACAACCACCCTTACACTTTTACCGCGCAAAAGGCAGTGATAGCGATCCCCATCACGCCACAGGTGACGGGAATTGTTACTGAAGTCACCGACAAAAATAATCAGCTTATTCAGAAGGGCGAGGTGCTTTTTAAGCTCGACCCGGTTCGTTACCAGGCGCGAGTTGACAGGCTTCAGGCAGACCTGATGACGGCGACGCATAATATAAAGACGCTGCGCGCGCAGCTCACTGAAGCGCAGGCCAACACCACCCAGGTTTCAGCGGAGCGCGACCGTCTGTTTAAAAATTATCAACGTTATCTGAAAGGCAGCCAGGCGGCGGTGAATCCGTTCTCGGAACGTGACATCGACGATGCGCGGCAAAATTTCCTCGCGCAGGATGCGCTGGTGAAAGGCTCGGTGGCGGAGCAGGCGCAGATCCAGAGCCAGCTCGACAGTATGGTTAACGGCGAGCAATCGCAGATTGTGAGCTTAAGAGCGCAACTTACTGAAGCAAAATATAACCTTGAGCAGACCGTCATTCGCGCACCGAGCAATGGCTACGTCACTCAGGTACTGATCCGCCCAGGTACATACGCCGCTGCCTTGCCGCTGCGTCCGGTGATGGTCTTCATCCCCGAGCAAAAACGGCAAATTGTCGCCCAATTTCGGCAAAACTCGCTGTTACGTCTGAAACCTGGCGATGATGCGGAAGTGGTGTTTAACGCGCTACCTGGGCAGGTGTTCCACGGCAAACTGACCAGTATTTTACCTGTCGTACCAGGCGGTTCGTATCAGGCGCAAGGGGTATTGCAATCATTAACGGTCGTGCCCGGCACGGACGGTGTGCTGGGAACCATTGAACTGGACCCTAACGCTGATATCGATGCCTTACCCGACGGCATCTACGCCCAGGTGGCAGTTTACTCCGACCATTTCAGTCATGTTTCGGTGATGCGGAAAGTGCTGCTAAGAATGACCAGTTGGATGCATTATCTTTATTTGGATCATTGAGACTTGTATCACCTGTGTTTTGCGCGAGCCTGAGCCATACTGATATTTTTCCTCGCACAAAGGACTCGGCATGAAACTCGTCGGTAGCTACACCAGCCCGTTTGTACGCAAACTTTCTATTCTGTTGTTAGAAAAGGGCATAACGTTCGAATTTATTAATGAACTGCCCTATAACGCGGACAACGGCGTGGCGCAATTTAACCCGTTAGGAAAAGTGCCGGTGCTGGTGACCGAAGAGGGCGAATGCTGGTTTGATTCGCCGATCATCGCTGAATATATTGAATTAATGAATGTTGCTCCGGCGATGTTGCCGCGTGATCCGCTGGAGTCGTTGCGGGTGCGCAAAATTGAGGCGCTGGCGGATGGCATTATGGATGCCGGGCTGGTATCGGTGCGTGAACAGGCGCGTCCGGCGGCGCAGCAGTCTGAAGATGAATTGTTACGTCAGCGTGAGAAAATCAACCGCAGTCTGGATGTGCTGGAAGGATATCTGGTCGATGGCACGCTCAAAACCGATACGGTCAATCTGGCGACTATCGCCATTGCCTGTGCCGTCGGATATCTCAATTTCCGCCGCGTTGCGCCAGGCTGGTGTGTCGACCGCCCACACTTAGTCAAACTGGTCGAAAACCTGTTTAGCCGCGAAAGTTTTGCTCGCACCGAACCGCCAAAGGCTTGATGCGCGATATGTCCTCCTGACCCATCTCACGTTACAATCCGTGGTTATGTTAAACGCCCTTCTCCGTGTGAGAGGGCCTTGATCAGCCAGGTTTCCTATGACAACCGAAACGCGTTCCCTCTATAGTCAACTTCCGGCTATTGATCGCTTATTGCGCGATAGCTCCTTCCTTTCTTTGCGTGATACTTATGGTCACACCCGCGTGGTGGAATTGCTGCGTCAGATGCTTGACGAAGCGCGAGAAGTGATTCGTGACAGCCAGACGCTGCCCGCGTGGTGTGAAAACTGGGCGCAAGAAGTCGATGCCCGGTTGACGAAAGAGGCGCAAAGCGCGCTGCGTCCGGTGATCAACCTGACGGGAACCGTGCTGCATACCAACCTTGGGCGAGCTTTACAGGCGGAAGCCGCGGTGGAAGCCGTTACGAAGGCTATGCGTTCGCCAGTGACCCTCGAGTACGATCTGGACGACGCCGGACGCGGACATCGCGATCGGGCGCTGGCGCAGCTGCTGTGCCGTATTACGGGGGCGGAAGATGCCTGTATCGTTAATAACAATGCGGCGGCGGTGTTATTGATGTTGGCGGCCACTGCCAGCGGGAAAGAGGTGGTGGTTTCTCGCGGCGAACTGGTGGAGATTGGCGGCGCGTTTCGTATTCCCGATGTTATGCGTCAGGCAGGATGCACCCTACACGAAGTAGGGACCACCAACCGCACGCACGCGAATGATTATCGTCAGGCGGTGAATGAAAATACCGCACTGTTGATGAAAGTACATACCAGTAACTACAGCATTCAGGGGTTCACCAAAGCGATAGATGAAGCGGAACTGGTGGCGCTCGGCAAAGAACTGGATGTTCCAGTGGTGACTGATTTAGGCAGTGGCTCGCTGGTCGATCTTAGCCAGTACGGTTTGCCGAAAGAGCCAATGCCGCAGGAGTTGATTGCGGCGGGCGTCAGTCTGGTGAGCTTCTCCGGCGACAAGCTGTTAGGCGGGCCGCAGGCAGGAATTATTGTTGGTAAAAAAGAAATGATCGCCCGCCTGCAAAGCCACCCGCTGAAGCGTGCATTACGCGCGGATAAAATGACCCTCGCGGCGCTGGAAGCCACGTTGCGTCTTTATTTACACCCTGAAGCTCTGAGTGAAAAATTACCGACCCTGCGCCTGCTTACCCGCAGCGCAGAGGTCATTCAAATCCAGGCACAACGTTTACAGGCTCTCCTTGCCGCACATTACGGCGCGGAGTTTGCGGTACAGGTTATGCCATGTCTTTCGCAGATCGGCAGTGGTTCGCTGCCGGTTGATCGCCTGCCGAGCGCGGCATTAACGTTTACCCCCCATGATGGACGCGGTAGCCACCTTGAGTCATTAGCCGCCCGCTGGCGTGAATTGCCAGTGCCGGTGATTGGTCGTATTTATGACGGACGATTGTGGCTGGATTTACGCTGCCTTGAAGATGAGCAACGGTTTTTGGAGATGTTGTTGAAATGATTATTGCGACTGCCGGACACGTTGACCACGGCAAAACAACCTTGTTGCAGGCGATTACGGGCGTAAATGCCGACCGTCTGCCGGAAGAAAAAAAGCGCGGCATGACCATCGATCTCGGCTATGCCTACTGGCCGCAGCCGGATGGTCGCGTGCCTGGTTTTATCGACGTACCCGGTCATGAAAAGTTTCTTTCCAACATGCTGGCGGGCGTTGGTGGTATCGATCACGCGCTGTTGGTGGTGGCGTGCGATGACGGTGTGATGGCACAGACCCGTGAGCATCTGGCGATTTTGCAGCTGACCGGTAACCCGATGCTGACAGTGGCGCTGACCAAAGCCGATCGCGTGGACGAAGCGCGTGTTGATGAGGTTGAACGCCAGGTAAAGGAGGTGCTGCGGGAATACGGTTTTGCTGAGGCAAAACTGTTTATCACCGCAGCAACCGAAGGTCGGGGAATTGATGCCCTGCGCGAGCATCTGCTTCAGTTACCAGAACGTGAACACGCCAGCCAACATAGTTTCCGCCTCGCGATCGACCGCGCATTTACCGTAAAAGGTGCCGGGCTGGTCGTCACCGGTACGGCGTTAAGCGGGGAAGTGAAAGTAGGCGATTCACTCTGGCTGACTGGTGTAAATAAACCGATGCGCGTGCGTGCGCTGCATGCGCAAAATCAGCCAACAGAAACTGCCCATGCCGGGCAGCGTATCGCGCTTAACATCGCGGGTGATGCGGAAAAAGAGCAGATTAACCGTGGCGACTGGCTGCTTGCCGATGTGCCGCCGGAGCCGTTCACACGGGTGATTGTCGAGCTTCAAACCCATACACCGCTGACCCAGTGGCAGCCGCTGCATATTCACCACGCCGCCAGCCACGTTACGGGACGCGTTTCGCTGCTGGAAGATAACCTTGCCGAGCTGGTGTTCGACACGCCGCTGTGGCTGGCGGATAACGATCGCTTAGTGCTGCGCGATATCTCGGCCCGCAACACGCTGGCGGGGGCGCGTGTGGTGATGCTTAACCCGCCGCGCCGCGGTAAGCGTAAGCCGGAATATCTGCAATGGCTGGCGTCTCTTGCACGGGCGCAGAGCGATGCCGATGCGTTATCTGTTCATCTGGAACGCGGCGCGGTTAACCTTGCGGATTTCGCCTGGGCACGGCAGCTCAACGGCGAAGGGATGCGCGAACTGCTGCAACAGCCTGGCTATATTCAGGCTGGTTACAGCTTGTTGAATGCGCCAGTTGCCGCCCGCTGGCAGCGGAAAATTCTCGACACATTAGCGACTTATCATGAGCAACATCGCGATGAACCGGGTCCTGGGCGCGAACGTCTGCGACGTATGGCGTTGCCAATGGAAGATGAAGCGCTGGTACTGTTGCTGATTGAAAAGATGCGCGAAAGCGGCGACATCCACAGCCATCACGGCTGGCTGCATCTGCCGGATCATAAAGCGGGCTTCAGCGAAGAGCAGCAGGCCATCTGGCAAAAAGCAGAGCCGCTGTTTGGTGACGAGCCATGGTGGGTGCGTGACCTGGCAAAAGAGACGGGAACCGACGAGCAGGCAATGCGCCTGACGCTACGCCAGGCGGCGCAACAGGGGATAATTACTGCGATCGTCAAAGATCGTTATTACCGTAACGATCGGATTGTCGAATTTGCCAATATGATCCGCGATCTCGATCAGGAATGTGGTTCAACCTGCGCGGCGGATTTCCGCGATCGCTTAGGCGTAGGCCGCAAGCTGGCAATTCAGATTCTGGAATATTTTGACCGCATTGGCTTTACGCGTCGTCGTGGAAATGATCATTTATTGCGCGACGCATTATTATTTCCGGAAAAATAAGGAAATGATTAATTCATAATAAATATGAATTAATACAAAATTTCTTATTAATGTTAAGAAGGCACGTTATTTGATGAATGTAACGTGCTTTTTATTAAAAATATTTTAATAAACGGTAATATTGATCATATTTTCAAATGAAAATTCTCAGTAAGCTGCCCGCCCTTTTTTACACTTTCAGGAGTGTGTTATGGCAGCTTCAACCTTTTTTATTCCTTCCGTGAATGTTATTGGTGCTGATTCATTGAATGATGCAATGAATATGATGGCAGATTATGGATTTACCCGTACCTTAATTGTCACCGACAATATGTTAACGAAATTGGGTATGGCGGGTGATGTGCAAAAAGCACTGGAAGAACGCAATATTTTTAGCGTTATTTATGATGGCACCCAACCTAATCCCACCACGGAAAACGTCGCTGCAGGTTTGAAATTACTTAAAGAAAATAATTGCGATAGCGTGATTTCCTTAGGCGGTGGTTCTCCACACGACTGCGCAAAAGGTATTGCGCTGGTTGCAGCCAACGGCGGTGACATCCGCGATTATGAAGGCGTTGACCGCTCTGCAAAACCGCAGCTGCCGATGATCGCCATCAACACCACGGCGGGTACGGCCTCTGAAATGACCCGTTTCTGCATCATCACTGACGAAGCGCGTCACATCAAAATGGCGATTGTGGATAAACATGTCACTCCGCTGCTTTCTGTCAATGACTCCTCTCTGATGATTGGTATGCCGAAGTCACTGACCGCCGCAACGGGTATGGATGCCTTAACGCACGCTATCGAAGCGTATGTTTCTATTGCCGCCACGCCGATCACTGACGCTTGTGCACTGAAAGCCGTGACCATGATTGCCGAAAACCTGCCGTTAGCCGTTGAAGATGGCAGTAATGCGAAAGCGCGTGAAGCAATGGCTTATGCCCAGTTCCTCGCCGGTATGGCGTTCAATAATGCTTCTCTGGGTTATGTTCATGCGATGGCGCACCAGCTGGGCGGTTTCTACAACCTGCCACACGGTGTATGTAACGCCGTTTTGCTGCCGCATGTTCAGGTATTCAACAGCAAAGTCGCCGCTGCACGTCTGCGTGATTGTGCCGCTGCCATGGGCGTGAACGTGACAGGTAAAAACGACGCGGAAGGTGCTGAAGCCTGCATTAACGCCATCCGTGAACTGGCGAAGAAAGTGGATATCCCGGCAGGCCTACGCGACCTGAACGTGAAAGAAGAAGATTTCGCGGTTCTGGCGACTAATGCCCTGAAAGATGCCTGCGGCTTTACTAACCCGATTCAGGCAACTCACGAAGAAATTGTGGCGATTTATCGCGCAGCGATGTAATCATCATTCCCACAACGGCTGGCGAGTTGTCAGCCGCTTTTTCAACTATCTCAAAACTTGCTTTTTTTGAGATAGTTTCTCTTTCCTGCTATACACTATCTCAATATTGCGCTTTTTTGAGATAAGCACATGGCTATCAAATCACCTCCCGGACTTATTCCTTTATCACACTTATCGGGTGAGGAACTCCTGGCCCACCTGCGCTTTAACCGGGTTACCGATGAAAAAGGACGTTATCTGCCTTTTGATGAGTTGCAGTACCGCATCAAAAAAGGAGAAAACGTCGATGTGGCGTGGACGCTTACCCGTCTGGCGCGCAACGCGGCGATCCAACGAATTAATTATTGCAATGAAGCGGGTGAACAGGCCGGATTCAACATTACCCCGGTGATTGCAGAAGCGTGCGAGCTTGTCGACAAACGTGCTACCGCGCTGGCGCTGAAAGATCAGACTGAACGGTTACGCGGGGCCGGAGCCGAGTTAAGCCAGTTACGCCTGGAAGAGCCGATCACCAGCTCCCAGCTGGAAGGTGCGAATACTACAACGCTGGTGGCGAGAAAAATGCTGGAAACAGGGCGGTCGCCACGCACTGAAGACGAGCATATGATTGCGGGAAATGCCCGGCTGATGGCGGAAATTCCGCACTTACTCGCAGAACCGCTGACACCTGCGCTTATTCGCCAGTTACATGCCATTGGTATGGGTGGAATCAATGACGCGAAATATCGTCCGGGAGAATTTCGTGAAACAGATGATGTTGTGATCGCCGACTATGATGGCAATATAGTGCATCAACCGCCCGCTGCGGCATTGTTACCGGAACGGCTGGAAAAAGTTTGCCAGTGGTTAAACAGCCATGAAGGGTATATTCATCCGTTGGTCCGTGCCTGCATTCTGCATTTTATGCTGGCCCATGAACATCCGTTTCGGGATGGCAACGGGCGCACCAGTCGGGCGCTGTTTTACTGGTATATGCTGAAATCGGGCTACGATGTTTTTAAATATATTTCCATCAGCCGTTTGCTTCATGCAGCGCCAGTAAAATATGCCGCCAGCTACCAGTACACTGAATCAGATGGTATGGATCTGACTTATTTCCTTGAATATCAGGCGGGTGTCATTAAACGTGCTCTGCAAAACTGGCAGCAGCATATCGATGAAATTACACAACGAAGCGCAAAACTCGATAGTGTGCTGTTTAGCTCTGGTGTGCTTAAACGCCTGAATCCGCGCCAGGTAACGCTCCTGAATGTGATGCTCGCCAATCCGGGGAAAGAGTACACAGTTGCTGAAATTAGCGCGAGCTTGGGCGTCTCTGATAATACGGCTCGAGCTGATTTACGGACAATTGTTAAAGAAGGGTTTGCGCAAGAGAAGAAAATTAATGACCAGCAAGCCGTGTACTTCGCGCATTATCCGCTGTAACCCTTGCCCGTAAATTCGTGATAGCCGTCGTAAAGCTGTCACCGACTGGCGAAGATTTCGCCAGTTACGTCTACCCTTGTTATACCTCACACCGCAAGGAGACGATCATGACCAATAATCCCCCTTCAGCACGTGTTCAGCCCGGCGAGTATGGTTTCCCCCTCAAATTAAAAGCCCGCTACGACAACTTTATCGGTGGCGAATGGGTAGCGCCTGCCGATGGCGAGTATTACCAGAACCTGACGCCGGTGACCGGGCAGCTACTGTGCGAAGTGGCGTCTTCGGGCAAACGAGACATCGATCTGGCGCTGGATGCTGCGCACAAAGTGAAAGATAAATGGGCGCACACCTCGGTGCAGGATCGTGCGGCGATTCTGTTTAAGATTGCCGATCGAATGGAACAAAACCTTGAACTTTTAGCGACGGCAGAAACCTGGGATAACGGTAAACCCATTCGCGAAACCAGTGCTGCCGACGTGCCGCTGGCGATTGATCATTTTCGCTATTTCGCCTCGTGTATTCGGGCGCAGGAAGGTGGGATCAGTGAAGTGGATAGCGAAACCGTGGCCTATCATTTCCATGAGCCGTTAGGCGTGGTGGGGCAGATTATCCCGTGGAACTTCCCGCTGCTGATGGCGAGCTGGAAAATGGCTCCCGCGCTGGCGGCTGGCAACTGTGTGGTGCTGAAACCCGCACGTCTTACTCCGCTTTCTGTACTGCTGCTAATGGAAATCGTCGGTGATTTACTGCCGCCAGGGGTGGTGAACGTGGTCAACGGCGCAGGTGGGGAAATTGGCGAATATCTGGCGACCTCGAAACGCATCGCCAAAGTGGCGTTTACCGGCTCAACGGAAGTGGGCCAACAAATTATGCAATACGCCACGCAAAACATTATTCCGGTGACGCTGGAGCTGGGCGGCAAATCGCCAAATATCTTCTTTGCTGATGTGATGGATGAAGAAGATGCCTTTTTCGATAAAGCGCTGGAAGGCTTTGCACTGTTTGCCTTTAACCAGGGCGAAGTTTGCACCTGTCCAAGCCGTGCTTTAGTGCAGGAGTCTATCTACGAACGCTTTATGGAACGCGCCATCCGCCGTGTCGAAAGCATTCGCAGCGGTAACCCGCTCGACAGCGTGACGCAAATGGGCGCGCAGGTTTCTCACGGGCAACTGGAAACCATCCTCAACTACATTGATATCGGTAAAAAAGAGGGCGCTGATGTGCTCACCGGCGGGCGGCGCAAGCTGCTGGAAGGCGAACTGAAAGACGGCTACTACCTCGAACCGACGATTTTGTTTGGTCAGAACAATATGCGCGTGTTCCAGGAGGAGATTTTTGGCCCGGTGCTGGCGGTAACCACCTTCAAAACGATGGAAGAAGCGCTGGAGCTGGCGAACGATACGCAATATGGTCTGGGCGCGGGCGTCTGGAGCCGCAACGGTAATCTGGCCTATAAGATGGGGCGCGGCATTCAGGCTGGGCGCGTGTGGACCAACTGTTATCACGCTTACCCGGCACATGCGGCGTTTGGCGGCTACAAACAATCAGGCATTGGCCGCGAAACCCACAAAATGATGCTTGAGCATTACCAGCAAACCAAGTGCCTGCTGGTGAGCTACTCGGATAAACCGTTGGGGCTGTTCTGATGTAAGAAGCTGGTCGCATCGGGTATTCATTGCCTGATGCGACGCTTTCGCGTCTTATCATGCCTACATAGCTCATGCAATATATTGAATTTGCATGCTTTTGTAGGTCGGATAAAGCGTTCACGCCGCATCCGGCAATGTGCACCATGCGTTGGATGCGGCGCGAGCGCCTTATCCTACCTACGGATGGCACTGGTTTCCTCATTCACCCAGATCCGCATTTCGCCTTCACCCCGGTTGGCCCAGCTAAACCACGGGATAAACGTCAGAATTTGCGGCTGGCGTTTGGCTGGCGCGCTGTCGTAATGCCACAGCGGTTGCTGCTCTGGATTGCTCTGTTCATACCGGTAACCCGGTGCCTGGATTAAGATCTTATGGCGGAACAATCCATTACCTTCAAATGTCGTAAATGGCACATCGGCGGGCAGCCACAGGTTATGCAGTGACTCGCCGTTGTCGGCCTGTTCCAGGCAATACACCAGCGGGCCGCGCTGAATCGCCACTTTTCCGGCGACGTGACGCACCAGCGGGTTACCGTAAACGCGACGTACCGGCATTGGCAAAGTCAGATTCAGCGTGTCGCCCTCCTGCCATTCACGGGTAATGTGCAAATACCCTTTACGAATATCCTGCTCGACCTCTTCCCCATTCAATATGATCTGCGGCTGTATGCACCAGTCCGGTAGACGTAAAGCCAGCGTATGACGCACCGGCTGGGGTGATTCAACCGCAATCGTCACCTGTTCCTGCCACGGATAGTTTCCGCTAACCCGCAGGCGCAGCGTGCCATTTTCTACCGGCACCTCCATGCTGTTTCCTGCGTAGATGTTGATATACAACGCATCTTCACGCGGCGTGTAGAGATAATGACCAATCGAGGTTAGCACGCGGGCGATATTTGGCGGACAACAAGCGCAGCCAAACCAACGCTGGCGGATCGGCTTAACGTGATCGTAGATATGGTTGAATTTCAGCGATTTTGGATGTACTTCCAGCGGATTCACATAGAAGAAATGTTTGCCATCCAGCGCCATGCCGCCGAGCACGGTGTTGTACAGTGCGCGCTCCATCACATCGGCATATTGACTGTCGCCTTCCATTTCCAGCATTCGTCGGGCAAACATCATCAGGCCGATGGAGGCGCAACTTTCAGCGTATACCGTGTCATTCGGCAGATCGTAATCGCTGCTGAACGCTTCACCGCTGCTCTGTGAGCCAATGCCGCCGGTAATATATAACTGACGCTGGGCCATATTGTTCCACAGCCGCAGGCAGTCCTGACGCTTGCTTTCATCGTGACTTAAACGCGCGAGATGCGCGACGCCGGTCATCAGGTAGACAAAACGTACCGCGTGACCAATGGCGGTTTGCTGCTGTGCGATGGGCAAATGTGCCTGGCTGTAGGCTTTGTCTTTCACCATCCACGCCGGGCTGTAGGTGTGCCAGTGCGAGGTCTGCCCGCGCTTTTCATATTCCTGGTCGTAATAGTGCGGTTGCGCACCACGCTGTTCGACAAAATAGTTCGTCAGCGCCAGGTAGCGCGGCTCTTCGGTCACTTCATACAGGCGCATTAGTGCCAGTTCAATTTCCGGGTGACCAGGATAACCATGTAACTTACTTTCATCTGGACCAAATACGCTGTCGATATGATCGGTCAGACGGCAAACCACTTCCAGCAAGCGCCGCTTGCCCGTAGCCTGGAAGAAGGCGACTCCGGCTTCAATCAGATGACCGGCGCAGTAAAGTTCATGACACTCCGCCAGATTGCTCCAGCGTTCTTCGGGCGCTTTTACCGTAAAGTAAGTATTGAGATAGCCATCTTCGCACTGGGCGGAAGCGATCAGTTCAATCACCTCGTCGGCGGTTTTTTCCAGTTCGGCGTCCGGCTTCTGGCACAGCGACCAGGCTACCGCTTCCAGCCATTTGGCGACGTCGCTGTCCTGAAACACCATCCCGTAAAATTCACCCTCCTGAAGTCCGGCGGCAATGCGAAAGTTTTCAATCGCATGGCTGGGTTCCGCTTCTGGGATACGATCGTTCAAGGCATCCCACTGATAAGGAATTACCACGTCGCGGACCAGTTGTTGGTACTGACCGAGGAACGGATCGCTGACCGTCAGTTTATGCAGATCGACTTCCGAAATGTTCATCTTGTGCTCCTTAAGGCTGTACATGACGCTGACGCAGGTCGCTAGCAATGCGTGACATCATAGGGTTATTGAGTTTGCAAAAGCGGATCGCCATCGCCAGCAGCAGGTGGAACAGCGCAGGCAGCAATGTTTCCATTGCTGTGATCCCGCCAAGCGAACTGGCGGTCTGGTTTTCCACGCCTGGCTGGTAGGCGACAAAAATAAACAGCAGGCTGATGATCCCGGCGCTGGAGGCCCAGGCCAGCTTGATGAAAAACAGATTGAAGGCGAAGTTCATGCCGGAAGAACGTACGCGGGTTTTCCACTCGCCGTAGTCATCGGCAAAGGCCATCAATGAGAAGTGCAGTGGCAATGTGAAGCCAAGAATCACGCCATTACCGAGGATCACCACCAGCCACAGCGTTTGATAAGCCGGGCCAGAAGGCAGGAACCACATCAACACCGCCAGCGCAGCGAGGAGCAGGTTGGTGTAGTAGTAAATTTTGACGGTATCGAAACGCCGCGTTAATGGGCTGACAATCACCGAGCCGATAATGGAGGCGAAGGTGACCATGGTGAAGAACAGCGACGTGTAGCCCGTACTGCCTTGTAAGACGTAGGTAATGAAGTACATATACCCACCGCCGCGAATATTAAAGACGTTAATCAGCAGGAAAGACATGACCAGCATCAGCAGCAGTTGGTCGTTGTTCCGCAGCCCGGCAAGATGTTCGCGCAGGGTAAATTTCCCCATTGTGGAGAGTGGCACCCGTTCACGAACCCAGAAGAAACAGCACAGGAACATCACCACGGCAATGGCGCACAATACGCCGACGCCAAGTTGATAGCCGCGTGCAGCGTTGCCCTGACCGAAGAGATCTACCATCCACGGTAAGCCTACCGAAACCAGAAATCCCGCTACGCCGCAGAGAACGAATCGCCAGGACTGGCAGGAGATCACTTCATTGTGGCGGGTGGTCATGGTGTTGATCAGCGCGCAGTACGGTACGTTGATGGCTGTATAACCGACTGAAAGGAGCAGGTAAGTACCGAACGCCCAGGCGATTTTTACTCCCATGCTGGCATCTGGCACGGTGAATGTCAGGATGCCGATAATGCCGATGGGAATGGCAATCCATAACTGCCACGGACGAAAGCGCCCCCAGCGACTTTGCGTCCGGTCGGCAATGACGCCCATCACCGGGTCGGAGATGGCATCAAACACGCGTAGCGCAATAAACAGCGTGCCAACCAGCGCCGGAGTTAAGCCAAAAACGTCGGTGTAGAAAAAGGTGAGAAAGTTCATGATCAGGCAAGTTATTACGGTGCCGCCTGCGTCACCCAGGCCGTAGCCTATTTTTTCCCGTACAGATAACGCATCGTCAATTTTACCTTTAGCGATATCAGCGGTGGTAATCGGTGTAGAGGTCATAGATATTCCTCGTGAATAGGGAGCAATTTTTAGTTTTATTGCAATGACCTGATTAATTCTGCCGTGAACGGGAATATCAACAAGGCGAGAAAAGAGTAAAAAAAGGTGACGATTCCGACCTGAATTTAAAAGTGTGAAATGGATCAGGTGAAATTAATGTTTTTGATTAATAATCAAAAGGTAATGTGTTTAATCATTAATGAATAAGCGGGAAATTACATATCAATGCTCGAATTATCCATGACGTTACCGATTAAAGTGCAAAATGGTGGATTATTTATTTCCCGTGGCGTAGGGAGGCATCCTGCAAGGCGGCTGGAGTCATGGGAAATTATCTTCGTCGAAAAAGGTCGATTAACGATTCAGGAAGATGAACGGATATTTCTGGTCGATGCGGGAGAGAGTTTATTACTCTGGCCGAACCGACAGCATGTTGGGGTGGAGGATTTTCCCGCCGATCTCAAATTTTACTGGCTGCATTTTGAGGTTAAAGCGCCGGACAACGATCCGCGCTGGCTCACTCATCTTAGCGTGCCGCAACAAACTAAGGTTGCCGATCCGCAGGTGCTGGTGGCCTTGTTTCGCCAGTTCTTAAGCGAACAGGAAAAGCATCAACGCACTCCGGCGCTGGAGTTTATTGTGCTGCTGATTTTGCAGCAGCTCACCCGTGACGCGCGTCTTGATGAACAGGCCGATGGTGCAGGCACCACCCTTGCCTGGAAAGCGCAGAAACTGATTCGCACGCAATATCACCGCCCGCTTTCCACGGCGCTTTTAGCCCGCGAGCTGTACTGCAATGTCGATTATCTTGGGCGCGTCTATCGGCGGGTGTTTCATCTGACGTTAACAGAAGCAATCCACCGCCAGCGGGTGCGCGAAGCCGAAAAGCTGTTAATTAGCGAAGCGCGATCGCTCACGGAAGTGGCGGCGTTGTGCGGGTTTAATGACGTCGGCTATTTCCGGCAGATTTTTCGCAAACACACCGGCTTAACGCCAGCAGCGTGGAAGCGGCGTTACAGCAAGGAACATATCAATTCGTAGTGCCGGGGCGATGAAGCCCCGGCGTGAGGGATTACTGCCCGTAATAGGCATTGGCCCCATGCTTACGCAGGTAGTGCTTATCCAGCAGTTCGTTTTGCATCGCAGGGAGCTGTGGCGCAAGCTGGCGCGAGAACAGACCCATATAGGCGCACTCTTCCAGTACCACGGCGTTATGCACCGCATCGGCGGCATTTTTTCCCCAGGCGAACGGGCCGTGAGAATGCACCAGTACCGCCGGGATTTGTGCCGGGTTCAACCCACGCTCTTCGAAGGTTTTAATGATCACTTCGCCGGTCTGGTATTCATACTCACCGTTGATCTCTTCTGCGGTCATCAGGCGCGTGCAGGGGATGGCTCCGTAAAAATAATCGGCGTGAGTAGTGCCCCAGGCGAGGAGATCAAGTCCGGCCTGCGACCAGATGGTGGCGTGGCGCGAGTGGGTATGCACTATGCCGCCAATCTCCGCAAAGCGACGGTAAAGCGCCAGATGCGTTGGCGTGTCGGAAGAGGGCTTTTTGCTGCCTTCCACCACCTTGCCGCTGGCTATCTCAACCACCACCATATCGTCGGCGGTCATTACCTCATACTCAACGCCGGAAGGCTTAATCACCATCCATTGCCGCGTTTCGTCTATCGCGCTGACATTGCCCCAGGTGAACGTCACCAGATGATGAACGGGAAGCGCCAGGTTTGCCGCCAGCACGTCAGCTTTCAGTTGCTCTAACATATAAATCCGGCCTCCTGCATACGCGCTTCAATCCAGCGCCGCGCCTGAATAATCTCCAACACCGGCTCTTTGGCTTTTTCGGTCCACATCTCAATCAGGAAAGAACCGCGATAGTTCAGCTCATGCAGCGTTTTGAAGATGCCAACAAAATCGACACAGCCTTCGCCAAACGGCACATCGCGGAACTGTCCGGGGCTATGTTCGGTAACGGGTTGAGTGTCTTTCAGGTGGATGGCGGCGATACGGTCGATGCCCAGTTTCAGTTCGGCGGGAACATCATTGCCCCAGGCGCTGAGGTTGCCTACGTCCGGGTAAACGGTGAACCACGGTGACGCAAGCATTTCGTCCCACTTTTTCCATTTGCTGATAGAGTTCATAAACGCGGTGTCCATAATCTCCACCGCCAGCATGACTTGTGATGCCGCTGCCTGTTCAACCGCCCACGCCAGCCCTTCAGCAAACCGTTGCTGGGTGCCTTCGTCATGATCTTCGTAATAGACGTCGTAACCTGCCAGTTGAATAGTACGAATGCCGAGATCGCGCGCCAGGCGAATCGCTTTACTCATAATCTCCCGCGCCCGCTGGCGCACGGCGTCGTCCCGGCTACCAAAAGGAAAACGACGATGTGCGGACAGGCACATTGACGGAATAGCAACACCCGTTTCGAGCATCGCAGTGACCAGCGAAGCACGTTGTGCGGCGCTCCAGTCAAGACGTGACAACCGTTCGTCGGTTTCATCCACCGACATTTCGACAAAATCAAAACCACAGCTTTTTGCCAGCACCAGCCGCTCCGGCCAGGAGAGATCTTTCGCCAGCGCTTTTTCATAAATACCTAACGGATGATTACGCACGCTTGCCTCCCCAGATGGAGTCGATTTGCGCATGGAAATCGCCAGCCACTTGCGCCGGATTTGCTGCGCCTGCCAGCGACCGTCCGGCAATAAACGCTTTCACGCGGATCTCTTTAAACAGCGGCAGGTCAGCAGGGGTAATCCCGCCGGTAATGGAAAGCTCAAGGCCGATATCGGAAAGCGCCTTCATGCGTGCCAGATCGGCCTCGCCCCACTGTTGCCCGCTGGCCTGCGCGTCACGACCACGATGATAAATCGCCTGTCGTACACCAATACGATGCCAGTCACGGGCATCGTCCAGCGTCCAGTTGCCGAATAGCTCGATCTGAATTTCACCGCCGCAGTTCTGTGCCATCGCGTGGCCTTTTTCCACCGTGGCGAGCGGCGCGGCGCAGATGATGGTCATCCAGTTAGCGCCTGCGCCAAATGCCTGTTGCGCGAGCGTTTCACCCGCGTCGGCGACCTTCCAGTCGGCAACGATGATTTTGTCCGGGCACTGTTCGCGCAAGGCTTTCACTGCGCCAAGCCCTTCGTTTAAACAGAGAATGGTGCCTGCTTCGACAATATCGACGCTGTCTTTTAACAGCGTCACGTCGCGCTGCGCGGCTTCAAGTGATGAGTGGTCGAGGGCCAGTTGCAGAAGTGGTCGACTCATAATGTGTGCTCCTTGATGCGGGCGTGATAACCCTGAAGTGCGGCAATGAGATGTTGATAGCGTTGGTATTTTTGTTGGTAAAGCTGATGGGCGGCCATATCCGGCAGCAGGGTGCGTACCGGGTGCTGTAAGTCACGTTGGGCTTCGCTGAAATCGCGATAAACCCTGGTACCGACGCGGGCGGCAAGTGCCGCACCAAAGCAGCCGGTTTCTTCCACCTGCGGCAGCTCGATACGCAGACCGCTGACGTCCGCCAGCATTTGCATCCAGACATCGGAGTGCGCCGGGCCGCCAGTGACGCGCAGGGTGTGCACATCAGTAAAACGTTCGCGCATCCGGTTGAGATGGGTCATATGGCTGAACACCACCCCTTCATAGATGGCCTGTAAGAGGTGTGCACGGGTGTGAATGGCCTGCATCCCGTAGAAACCGCTGGTCATTTCGAGTCCGGCGTTGCTGCCGTACAGGAACGGCAGGAAAAAGAGAGCGCCACCGGCTTTCGGCAAACTGGCTACGGCCTGATTAATCTCAGCAAATGAGATTTCTCCCCACTGTGCGGTAAACCATTCGAGATTGCCGGAAGAGGTGGGGCTGGCTTCGTGAACGATAAATTGACCATCGTTAACGTAGCGACCATAGACATACGGATGCGCTTCACCGTCACGTAAACCGTGGGTTATGCCGCTGGTCACCGCCCAGGTCCCCATCACCGCATTGAGGGTGAATTCGTCTTCGAGCCCGGCGCAGAGTGCGGTGGAAACCACATCAAACAGGCCGCCGACAACGGGGGTACCCGCTTTCAGACCGGTCAGTACGGCTGTCTGAGCGGTGATTTCCCCGCAGATTTCGGCAGATCCGACAACAGGCGGCAGGGCGTGATTGATTTCAGCGATCCCCAGCCAGTCGGTTAGGCACGGGTCATATTCCCCGCGACTCATGTTGTAGAGATTGGACTCAGAAATATTGCTCTCTTCGCAACCTTTGACGCCGGTTAAACACCAGCGCAGGTAGTCGTGCGTCATCATCACGCAGCCAATTTGCGCGTAGCGTTCTGGTTCGTGCTCTTTCAGCCAGCGTAACAGCGACACCGGATGCCCGGTCCATAAGGTTTGTCGGGTCAGCGGATAGAGTTTTTCCGGGATGCCATCTTCCTGCCAGCGACGAACGATTTCCATCGCCCGGCGATCCGAGGACAAAATGGCGTTACCGAGCGGTTTGTCGTTTTTATCAAGTAGAAATAAGCCCTTTCCCTGCGCGGAGATGCCGATACCGACAATTTGTTCCCCGCTGACGCCAGAATGGGTAAGCAGGGAGCGAATGACAGCAGTGCAACATTGCCACAGTTCTGCCATGTCGCGCTCTGCCCAGCCTGGCTGTGGACTTAATGCGCACAGCGGCAGGCGCTGCACGCCCGCCTCCCGGCCTTCTCGGTCATACAGCCCGGCTTTCAGCCAGCTACCGCCACAATCTAACCCCAGCCAGTATTGCGTCATGGTTTATTGCACCTCATCCACGGCTTTCAGCAGATCAGCACCCTGCGGAACATCTTTAACAAACATGTCACGGACCTGGGTACCCAGCGCATCGCTAAAGGCTTTGCGGTCGAGATCGGTGATGACTTCCACGCCCGCTTCTTTCATACCGTCGATGATTTTTTGCTGATCTTCGGCGACCAGTTTGCGCTGATAGCTACCCGCTTCCTGCGCAGATGAGATCAGTGCCTGTTGGAACTCCGGGGTTAAGCCATCAAACTTCGCTTTGTTGATCACCACCAGAAGCGGCGAATAGGCGTGATGGGTCAGGGAAAGGTACTTCTGCACTTCATAAAATTTTGCTGACCAGACGACGTTGATCGGGTGTTCCTGAGCGTCGATAGTGCGGGTTTCCAGCCCGGTATAGACTTCGGCAAACGGCATCGGGATCGGGTTAGCGCCAAAAACTTTAAATGCGGCGATATTCATCGGGCTATTGTTGGTGCGGATTTTTAGTCCTTTCAGGTCGGCAGGCGTTTTGACCGGTGCACGCGAGTTGGTGACATCGCGCCAGCCGTTTTCCCAGTAAGCCAGCACTTTCAGCCCTTTACCTTCAAGGGAGACTTTCAGGTCATCACCGACTTTGCCGTCGAGCGTTTTATGCGCGTGAGCGGTATCGCGGAACAGGAACGGGACATCGAGCAGGTTGATGACGGGCGAGAGTCCCGTAAAGTTGTTAGAGCCAGACATCTCCATATCAATAGTGCCGCCACGCACGCCGCTGATCATCGCCTGCGCATTACCAAGGGTGCTATCCGGGAACAGTTTTAATTTCAGTTCGCCTTTGGTTTTTTCCTGCAGTAATTCATTAAATTTTTTCGCCGCAATATGTTGTGAATCGGTTTGTGAGGTTTCATAACCGAAACGTAATGATTGTGCCGCCAGAGAAGATGTGCTGAACGTCGCCACTCCGGCAATTAATAAAGCGTAGGTTACAGAACGTAATTTCATTATGATTTCCTTTTAACTCATCCATTTAAGAGGAGCGGTAATGAGCTCCGGTATAAAAATAAATAATGCTAACAACATGAATAAAACCATGACGTAAGGCGCAACGCCTTTTACCGCATCGTCAAATTTAAGTTTCGCCACGCCGCATACCACGTTAAGAACATTACCGACTGGAGGCGTAATCAGTGATATTGAACAGTTGATAATAAACATGATGCCGAAATAGACCGGATCTATTCCCGCTTCTTTCACTAATGGCATTAATACTGGTGTAAGAATTAATACGGTAGGCGTTAAGTCCATGACCGTACTGATCACCATAATAGCGAGCATAATGACGATGAATAATAAGCGAGGCGAATCAACCAACGGTTGTAATAGCTCCGATACCATCATGGGTAATTCGGCGATCGTAATAAGCCATGCAGATACCGCAGCAGAGGCCACCAGGAACATCACCACGGATGTGGTTTTTGCCGCGTTAATCAGCACATGATAAAGCGTGGAGAAGGTCATCTCGCGATAGACCACCACCGAGACGAACAGAGCGTAGAAGGCGGCAACCGCGCCTGCTTCGGTCGGTGTAAATAACCCCGAACGGAAACCGCCAATAATAATTATCGGTAAAAAGAGCGCCCAAATACCGGAAACTAAGGATTGCCAGACTTCTCGCAGTGAGGCTTTCGGCTGACAAGGTAAATTCAGTCGTTTTGCCTGCCACCACCAGGTAACCATCAGCGTGACGCCCATCATGATGCCCGGTGCGATGCCCGCCATAAACAGTTTGCTGATGGAGAGTCCGCTGGAGACGCCGAAGATAATGAGTGGTATGGAAGGCGGGATAATGGCCGCAATAATCCCGCCGGAACCGATAAGCCCGGCGGCGCGGTTTACCGGATAGTTGGCCTGGCGCATCATCGGCACCAGCAGCGCGGCGACAGCTGCGGTATCAGCAACCGCAGAACCGGACAGGCTTGCCATGATCATCGCTGCCAGCACGCCCACGTAACCCAGACCGCCTGGCCTGTGGCCTACCAGTTTCATTGGCAAGTCGACGATACGTTGCGACAGGCCGCCCGCGTTCATGATCTCACCCGCCAGTACAAAGAAGGGGATGGCTAACAGGGAGAAGCTGTCTGCGCCATTTACCAACGTTTGTGCCAGAATTTGCACATCAAAGATATCCATCCAGAACATCAATGAAATGCCGCACAACAATAATGCCCAGGCGATGGGAACGCCAATTGCGATAGCCCCTAACAAACTGACAATAAATATAAGGATTGTCATCGTCAGGCTCCTTGTTGGTTTCGGCTGGGGGTATTTGTGAACTGCCGGTATAAGTGACGCAATTCCAGCAATGCGATAATCAGACTGGTGGGGATAGCGGCGGCGTACATTAAGCCAACGGGGACGCCAAGAATGGGCGATAAGTTGCTCCAGTCTTGCGCTGTTTTTTCTATAGCGCCCCAGGCCAGCCCCAGACACAGCAATAAAATGAGCGTATGGGTTAGCAGCGAAACACGTTGTTGATTAGCCGGTGAGAGTTTTTCGACTAAAAAAGTAACCTGCACATGGCTGTTGTCCATATAAGCAACGATTGCGCCAATAAAGGTTAACCAGACAAATAAAAGTCGGGATAATTCATCAATCGATAATATACTTGTGTGGAATCCATATCGAAGAATGATATTAATAAAAATAATACAAGACAGTATTGCGATGATGATCGCAAGAATGCCTTCGAGTATCCGTTTCATAACGAGTCCTTCTGGTTATGCAATATTTTTTATGCGCTAATGTTGTTAATATTCGTAATAATTATCAGAAAACGGCTAATTAGATATTCAAAGTGATATATAAGCGGATCTATTTAACGAGATTCATTCAGAGAGTGAATGCCGTTACGTAATATTTCGATGCGATGGTGCACATCAGCCGTCGCATTTATTTCCAGTAGCTTGATGCCAGCAAAATGCAATGTTGACGATTCTGCTACATTAAATAACTCGCGAACATGATCTGTGGTCATCAGGCTTTCTGCGCAGAATGGTGCAAACGGTGCGTGTAAATCCTGCCATTCGCCGTATGCCCCGTTTAGCGTCGTACCAGAGAACATCAACGCGCCGAGTTTTCCGGCTTGTTTCGCCATTTGGGTGTGGGTCAGCGGCAGCGTTGTATTGCGCCCTTCAATGGCAGAGCGCGCCCAGTTGATACAGATGCTGATGTCATAATCGGTAATAACTTCCAGCACATTTTCTAAAGGCAAAAAGCCTTTTCGGGGGGAAGAAGATGTCATGGCGTCGCAGTGTTCCAGCACCAGCTTGCACGGCCAGTCCCAACTGGCGATTTCTTTCAATGAGCGGGCAAAAGCGTCCGTCGCTTGCATAACATTAGGATTCGTTGCTAACGGTGCAGCCTGGAGCGCCAGTGCGAGCACTTTATTAGCCTGCAATGCGTTGATTTTATTGAACAGGTGGCGATAGTACGCCACGCAGGCCTGGCGCTGTTCTTCATCACTGGAGGCGAGACCAAACCCGCTGTTTTCGCTGCGGCGACGCATGGTTTCCATCACTGCGGTGACGACAAATTTCCAGCTCTCTGGCGTATGACGGAGTAACCATTGATCGCCAAGAGGGTGAAAATTTTCCAGGCAAGGTTGTTCCAGACCCAAAATGTCTGGAGTCTCAGATAATTGTCGCCAGAAATCCTTCTCTTCCTCTTCACTTCTTTGGTGAAAAGAAGGTGCACAGGGATACGCGCCGATAATATAACCGGCATTATTCGTTTTCATTATGTGCTCCAGTAATCATTTTTTATAAAGCAGCGAGGGCCACTTTAACCACGATCTTGCGTATTGCCGTAGTGGCATTTTTATTACATGCCGGGCGATGTACATCCTGCGGGAAGAAAATAGCGTAACTACCCGGTATCATTTCTATAAATGATTCATGTTCACTATCGTGATAAAAAATAATATCGCGCTGCTCTAATAGTGATTCGCTGACTTTATTGTTTCCCGTATCAATGGCAATGCCAATTTTCTCTTCACCCCACGCCAGAAACTGAATATCGATATACCGACGATGCACTTCCGGACGGTTTTCCACCGCTTCGCGTGTGGTTAAATCGATAATTTGCGCATAAATATTCTTGCCGTCGATTTCGACAACGCCCGGATCCAGGGCGTTGAAGTCGGTGGTGCGCAGAAAATCGAGCGCCTTTTCAATGGCGGCGGGCAAACGGCACGGATTAGGCTGCGCGATATGTCCAAAAATCATGGCTTATCTCCTTATAACGCCTGGATTTTTGCCCACACGCTGTCATCAACGGTAATACCGTTACGGCGGTTTTCTGCCAGCAGGGTAGTAAATTCGTGGCCGGGTAAGCGAATGGCCTGATTTTCGTCAGCACGCTCGGCACTGGTAACGTAATCCATAATGCGTTGCAGTTTGGCATCGCGGGTGGGACCGTCGATAAGCTTGTCCACTTCAATGGCAATAAAAATTTGTGAAATGCCGTATTCGTCGCTGTTGTCCTCGGTGACTTCGGCAACCGATGCGCCGTCAGAAAGGAGGGTAGCGATCATATCCAGCACAATCGACATGCCCGAACCTTTCCAGTAGCCCATCGGCAAAATGCGGCGATTTTTCTCGATAACGCCAGGTTCTTTGGTCAAATTGCCCTCATCATCAAAGCCACCATCTACCGGGAGCTGACGACCAGCCAGGCGATTAACTTCTAACATGCCGTAAGAGAACATCGACATCGACATATCGACCATGGTGATCGGCGTGGAAGGAATGGCGACGATCAGCGGGTTGGTGCCGATGCGACACTCTTTTGCGCCCCACGGTGGCATTACGGCGATGGAGTTGGTCCAGCAAATGCCAATGTAGCCTTTTTCCGCCGCCTGCCAGCCGTAGCTGCCGCCGCGCATCCAGTGGTTGGCATTACGTAGTGCCACCAGACCAATACCGTGATCGGCAGCCAGTTCAATGGCGCGATCCATCATCTTTTTCGCTGTCAGGTTACCGATCGAACGCTGGGCGTCCCACTGTTCAATTGCGCCGAGGCTGGTTATACGTTTGGGTTGGGCATCAGGAATGATATCGCCGTTTTCCAGTTGTTGAATGAAACGAGGGAAACGATTAACGCCGTGAGAATAAACGCCGGATTCGGTGGTGCGGGCGAACATCTCTGCACAGGCGTCAGCCGTTTCGCTGTCAACGCCGCGTGAAATTAAGACCCGATTAAAGGCTGCTTTTAACTGCTCAAATGTCACTTTCATCCCAGGCTTCCTTGTTTTTTTGATCGCTTTTTTGGCTTAAAATTTCAATATACGAAACTTGATTTCAAATATATCGATCACTTTTTAACAAAGCAATCTGATTGATGAATTTCAAAAAACTTAAAAATCAAGTGGTTATAAATTATCTGTCGAGATCGTGAACTACGGCACACTTTGCGCTACCATCAGGACGCGACAAAATGGGGAAAGAAGTGATGGGAAAAAAAGAGAACGAGATGGCGCAGGAAAAAGAGCGTCCAGCCGGAAGCCAGAGTCTGTTTCGTGGGTTGATGCTGATTGAGATTTTGAGCAACTATCCAAACGGTTGTCCGTTGGCGCATCTTTCGGAGCTGGCTGGTTTAAATAAGAGTACCGTCCATCGCTTATTGCAGGGATTACAGTCCTGCGGCTATGTGACCACCGCGCCCGCCGCAGGGAGTTATCGCCTGACCACCAAATTTATTGCCGTCGGGCAGAAGGCGCTATCTTCGCTGAATATCATTCATATCGCCGCTCCGCATCTTGAGGCACTGAACATCGCCACTGGTGAAACCATTAACTTCTCCAGCCGCGAAGACGATCACGCTATTTTGATTTATAAGCTGGAACCCACAACCGGGATGCTGCGAACCCGTGCCTATATAGGCCAGCATATGCCGCTCTACTGTTCCGCAATGGGCAAGATCTACATGGCGTTTGGTCACCCGGACTACGTGAAGTCATACTGGGAAAGCCATCAGCATGAGATCCAGCCGTTAACCCGCAATACCATTACCGAGCTGCCCGCGATGTTCGACGAACTGGCGCACATTCGTGAAAGTGGAGCGGCGATGGACAGAGAAGAAAACGAACTCGGCGTCTCCTGTATTGCTGTTCCGGTGTTTGATATTCATGGGCGGGTGCCGTACGCCGTATCGATTTCGCTTTCGACATCACGTCTGAAACAGGTGGGAGAGAAAAATCTCCTGAAACCACTGCGTGAAACCGCGCAGGCTATTTCTAATGAGCTGGGATTTACTGTCAGGGACGACCAGGGCGCGATTACATAACCCTTTGGACAAGTGCCAAAACTTTAACATTTCCTTCGTTGGATCAAAGCAGTAGGGACGCGCTCTCTGGCACTCTGCTGTTTTAGTGCAAAGGAGTGATCATGAACCGGTTTATTATTGCGGATGCGACGAAATGTATCGGTTGCCGTACCTGTGAAGTGGCTTGCGCAGTGTCGCATCAGGAGAATCAGGATTGCGCTGCGTTGTCACCAGACGAGTTTATTTCCCGTATTCGTGTCATTAAAGACCACAGCTGGACCACGGCAGTAGCCTGTCATCAGTGTGAAGATGCACCGTGCGCGAATGTCTGCCCTGTTGACGCGATAAGCCGCGAACATGGGCATATTTTCGTTGAACAATCACGTTGCATTGGCTGTAAAAGCTGTATGCTGGCTTGCCCGTTTGGTGCGATGGAGGTCGTTTCTTCGCGCAAAAAGGCGAGGGCGATTAAGTGCGATCTGTGCTGGCATCGGGCGACGGGGCCGGCCTGTGTTGAAGCCTGCCCGACAAAGGCGTTGCAGTGCATGGATGTCGAGAAAGTGCAGCGGCATCGGCTACGGCAGCAGCCTGTTTGAAACGTTTTTCCGGCGTTTCTCAACGCCGGAATAGCGTATTAATGGCTTTCAGCCCAGGCTCTTTCTATCTCTTCCGCCAGAATCTTCACACCCGCCTCAATTTTCTCCGGCTCTGGTACGTAGTTCATGCGCATACATTGATGCGTATGCGGCCACGGTTTATCCAGTCCCGGGAAGAAGTTGTGCCCCGGCACCATCAGCACGCCGCGTGCTTTCAGGCGCTGGTAGAGCTGCTCGGTCGTAATGGGCAAATCCTTAAACCATAGCCAGAGGAAAATGGCTCCTTCCGGTTTATGAATCAGGCAGCGATCTTCCGGTAAATAGCGGCGAATGATGGCGATAGTTTCCTGAACACGCTGGTAGTAAAACGGTTTGATGACTGTTTCAGACAGGCGCAGCAGATCGTTACGCTTAATCATTTCACACATCATCGCCGGACCAATACCGCCAGGTGCCAGGCTGATAATGCCGTTCATATTGGTGATGGCGGTGATGATTTTTTCATTGGCGATGATAATGCCGCAGCGGGAGCCAGGTAGCCCCAGCTTGGAAAGACTCATGCACAGCACGATATTCGGATTCCATAGCGGGCGCGCTTCGCTGAAGATGATACCCGGGAACGGGACGCCATAAGCGTTATCAATCACCAGCGGAATGCCGTGTTGATTCGCCAGCGCGTCAAGCTTCAGCAACTCTTCGTCAGTAATCACATTGCCTGTTGGATTCGTCGGCCGGGAGACGCAAATCATCCCGGTTTCTTCGCCAATATGTAGATGCTCAAAATCGACGTGGTATTTAAACTGGCCTTCCGGCAGCAGTTCAATATTCGGACGCGCAGAGACAAACAGATCTTCTTCCAGTCCGGCGTCAGCGTAGCCAATGTATTCCGGTGCCAGCGGGAACAGCACTTTTTTGACCCGACCATCGGCACGGCGTCCGGCAAACAGATTAAATAAGTAGAAAAACGCGCTCTGGCTGCCGTTTGTCAGTGCAATATTCTGTGGTTCGATATCCCAGCCCAACTTCTCGCGCAGCATTCCGGCAAGCAGTGTGAGTAGCTCCGTTTTCCCCTGTGGACCGTCGTAATTGCACAGTGCATCAGTCGCTTTGCCACTTTCCAGCATGTCGGTCAGTAGCGTCTGGAAGTAGTCCTGCATTTCCGGGATCTGCGCCGGATTACCGCCGCCGAGCATAATCGCGCCAGGCGTGCGTAAACCGTCGTTCAGATCTTCCATCAGCAGCGTAATGCCGGAGTGGCGGGTAAATTTGTCACCAAAAAGGGAGAATGTCATAGCGGGATATCTGTCGAACTCTGTAGCAAGGAAGGTAACAATAACGCTACATTTGCTGGGGTGCAAATCGGTCTGTTGAAGAGTGAGCGGGGCTTTATCCTGCAATGCTGATTAGGGCTGACATTTTATCCTGGTTGGCGGCTTCCCGAGGTACTCACGAACGGGAAGCCGGAAAAGTCACTGTTGCCCAGCCCAGATGACCAGCACTTTATCGTCGCCATGCTCACGAACAAAGCCGTAGCCCTGCTTCAGCGAAAGTGTCGTTTGTTTGCCCGCGCCAATTGCGGGATGGCGGGCGCGGAACTGGCTGATTTTCTGCCAGTGCGCGACGCTGGCGGCAGATTTACCGCTAACATCCTGCCAGTTCATATCCGAACGCGTACCTTGCAGCGGATCAGAACCGGTAGGACCGAACGGACGCGAGGATTCATCGCCATAAAAAATTTGTACCGCGCCTGGCGCTAATAATAATAACTCTGCTGCTTTGTCGCCCCCTTCACGGAACAGGCGGGTATCATGCGACGAGAGGTAGCTCAACATGTTGAAATCCTGCAATTTCTCCGCCATTTGCTGCCAGGTCGTATCCATCTGCGCCAGACAATCGACAGCTTTCGCCGCCTGCTCCTGATAATCGAAATTGATCATCGCATCGAAGCCGTGGCGATAGTAGTCACTTTGCATCACGCCGTGGCCCCAGGCTTCACCGGTCATCCAGAAAGGTTTGTCATCTAATGCTTTGTCGGGGTTAGCTTTTTTCCATTCGCGAAGTGTAGCGCTGGCTTCGGTTTTCAGTTGCTGCCAGGCGGGCAACTCAACATGTTTGGCGGTATCGACCCGAAAACCATCAATCCCATAGTCGCGGACCCACTGACTTAACCAGTGGGTTAAGTAATCGCGAGGGGTAAAGCCGTCGATGATTTTAGCGTGGGTATCCGTTTTGTTTTTATAGAACACTGGCAGACCAGAAGCGGTAGTTGATTCGGTTTTGATATCCGGCAAAAAGGCCAGCGACATAGTGAGATCGTCGAATCCAGGATTGTCGTAATCGCCGATATCCGTTCTGATCCAGTTTTTTCCCCACCATTTATCCCAGCCTGTTTTGTCGCTGAAATTAATGTAATCGTTAAAGCTATGCCAGGTTTGCCCGGCGGCAGGTTTCCAGTCGTTCCAGCGTTCACCCAGCGTTTTTTTCACTTCGTCACCAGAAAGATATAACGCGCCAAACTGATACTCCTGCATATCCGCCAGCGTGGCATAGCCAGTGTGGTTCATCACGACATCAAAGAGAATACGAATACCGCGCTGATGCGCGCTATCAACCAGCGTCCGTAGATCGGCTTCACTGCCCATATTGGCATCAAGATTCGTCCAGTCCTGTGTGTAATAACCATGATAGGCATAATGCGGGAAATCACCTTTTGTACCGCCGCCGACCCAGCCGTGAATTTGCTCAAATGGGGCACTTATCCATAAAGCATTGACGCCCAGTTGCTGGAGGTAATCCAGTTTGTTGGTCAGGCCGCGTAAATCGCCGCCGTGAAAAGTGCCAATTTCCGCCATACCGTCTTTATGACGTCCGTAACTCTGGTCATTACTGGGATCGCCGTTTTCGAAACGATCTGTCAGCACAAAGTAAACCGTGGCGTTATGCCAGTCGAAAGGGGCGGATGTGTCAGTTTCTGCCCGTTCCAGCAGGAGTAAACCGTTGCTGGTGGCAGCGGGTTGTAACGTTATTTGACCGTTCTTCACTATCGCAATTTGCTGGCTGTAATAATCCCGGACGGCGGCTCCCTCCGCAAAAGTGGCGCTGACATCCAGTGTGAGCGGTAATCCATCCCATTTCGGGCATTCACGGACCAGGCTTGCTACCGGTTCGACGGCGTTCTGGATGGAAATCATCAATGTTGGCGTACCGGAGCGGGTGTCTAGTTGCAGCGTATATTCGCCGTCCCTGAACAATCGCCATTGAGGCGGCGTGTTGCTACAAGGTTGCAGGGAAAGCATCTGATTGAGTTTTATCGCATCCGCAGGCTTCCAGCACTGTTGGTCAAAATTTAGCGTTAGTGGACGCGTACCTTTGGGCAACTGCGCGTGGCTGACAAATGTTCCCGTCCCCTGTTCGCTAAAGGCGGGAAACCCCGGAGAAGTCCAGCTGGCGGCAACGGCGAAGCCAGGAAGGAGTGTCAGAAAACAGGCGGCGAGTTTCATGGCTGATGAGTCCTTATTGCTGCGATTTCAGACAGTTTGCCAGCGATAAGCCAGACAAAACTCATCCCTGAGCGGTAAGTCCACAGGATGAGAAGCAAGGGGGAGCGATCGCGCGCAAAAAACGGCTGAATTTTGCGATAAACCCCACCTTTTCTGCGATTTAGCGCCAATCTGAATCGTTAACTCGTGACATAGTTTCAGATTTGGACTATTCCTTGGGGTGCTCTTGACAGCTATTTTTGATATGATTTGAGATTCAACTCTCAAATTTGTAAAAAATATAAGGTGTTGGAATGATTAAATCCGACCAGGAGACCTGATGATTTTGACTCCCATACGACGATATGGGGCGATGATTCTTATGTTACTCACTCTGGTGTTTTCGAGTGAGGTGTTAGCGAAGACGCACACAACAACAGCGAGTCAAAAGTCCCACTTAACTAAAGCTAGTAATAAACAGGTAAGCAGTAAACAAGAGTATTCTCGCAATAGTGCAAAGAGTAGTTCACTTCCTGATTTGCGAAAATACCCTTCCGGAACACCAAGGAAAAAGGCGTTTCTCCGGACTGTAATGCCTTACATTACCAGCCAAAATGCGGCCATTACTGCGGAACGTAACTGGCTGATTTCAAAACAGTATCAGGGCCAATGGTCACCTGCTGAGCGTGCGCGTCTGAAAGACATCGCCAAACGCTACAAGGTGAAGTGGTCTGGTAATACGCGAAAAATCCCGTGGAATACCTTGCTTGAACGCGTAGACATTATCCCTACCAGTATGGTGGCGACGATGGCTGCAGCAGAAAGCGGTTGGGGAACGTCAAAGCTGGCGCGCAACAACAACAACCTGTTCGGCATGAAATGCATGAAAGGACGTTGTACCAATGCGCCGGGTAAAGTGAAAGGGTACTCACAGTTTAGTTCTGTCAAAGAATCGGTGAGCGCCTATGTCACTAACCTCAATACGCACCCGGCTTACTCTTCGTTCCGTAAATCGCGTGCACAACTGCGTAAAGCGGATCAGGAAGTGACTGCCACAGCGATGATTCACAAGCTGAAGGGCTACTCGACCAAAGGGAAGAGTTATAACAACTACCTGTTCGCAATGTACCAGGATAACCAACGGTTAATCGCGGCGCATATGTAATTGCATTTCCTCGAGCCTTATCCGACTTGTCAGGCGGATAAGGCTTTTGCTCGTATCAGGTGGTTGTGCTGAGTTACCTGATGCGACGCCGATAATTCTCATCATCGCTACAACATGACCTCGCTATTTACATCGCGATACTCTTTTGGCGTTGTGTCATATGCTTTTTTAAAAACAGAGTAGAAATATTGCAGCGATGGATAACCGCACATTTGCGATATCTCATTGATCGACAAGGTGGTTGAAATCAGCAGACTGCGCGCTTTCTCCAGCTTCTCGGCATGAATCATGGCATGGATGGTTTCACCCACCTCTTCTTTAAAACGCTTCTCGAGATTGGAGCGTGAGATTCCGACCGCATCGAGTACTTGATCTACTTTAATCCCTTTGCAGGCATGATTACGGATGTAATGCATGGCCTGAATAACCGCAGGATCAGTCAACGAACGGTAATCCGTTGAACGTCGTTCAATCACGCGGACTGGCGGGACCAAAATCCGTTGCAACGGCATCTCTTCTTTATCCAATAAACGATGCAACAGTTTTGCCGCCTGATAGCCCATTTGCCGCGCGCCCTGAGCGACCGAAGAAAGGGCGACACGCGACAGATAGCGGGTCAGTTCTTCGTTATCGATGCCAATCACGCATAATTTTTCCGGTACGGGAATATGTAGATGTTCACATACTTGCAGAATATGCCGCGCCCGGGCGTCAGTAACGGCAATAATCCCGGTTTGCGGTGGCAGCGTTTGTAGCCAATCTGCCAGCCGATTTTGCGCGTGTTGCCAGTTCTCTGGCGCGGTTTCTAACCCCTGATAAACCACTCCGCGATACTTTTCTTCGGCGACAAGCTGACGAAATGCATATTCGCGTTCAGTGGCCCAACGTTTACCGCTTGATTCCGGAAGACCATAAAAAGCAAAGCGGTTAACGCCTTTCTCTTTTAAATGCAAAAATGCGCTTTCAACCAGCGCATAGTTATCGGTGGCAATGTAATGAACGGGTGGGTAACTTTCGGCAAGGTGATACGAGCCACCAACCCCAACAATGGGGACGTCGACATCAGCCAGCGCTTGCTCGATTTGTTTGTCGTCGAAGTCGGCAATGACGCCATCTCCTAACCAGTCCTTGATTTTATCAATGCGGGCGCGGAAATCTTCTTCAATGAAAATATCCCATTCCGATTGTGACGCCTGTAAATATTCCCCTACGCCTTCTACTACCTGCCGGTCATAGGCTTTATTGGCATTGAACAGTAATGTGATGCGGTGACGTTTAGTAAACATGGTTCTTTTCCTGCTGAATCATGCAAAAACTCAAAACCGGTAATACGTTACCGGCTTTGAGAAAATTTTTATCAAAATCAAGAACGGCGTTTGGTTGCGGAGTCCATCCATACTGCCAGCAACAGAATCGCACCTTTAACGATATACTGCCAGAAGGTCGGTACATCCATCATACTCATGCCGTTATCCAGCGAAGCCATGATGAATGCCCCCATTACCGCTCCGGCCACGCTCCCGACGCCGCCTGCCAGACTGGTGCCGCCAATCACACATGCTGCAATTGCGTCCAGTTCGGCGATATTTCCCGCAGAAGGTGAACCAGCGCCGAGTCGAGAACTGAGGATTAATCCGGCGATGGCTACCATTAATCCGTTAATAGCGAACACGGCAAGTTTGGTGCGTTCAACGTTAATCCCGGAGAGACGTGCCGCTTCCAGATTGCCGCCGATGGCATAAATGCGCCGTCCAAATGCCGTCCGCGTTGCCATAAACATGCCGCCCAATAACAGTAACGTTAGCAGCAGAACAGGAGTGGGAACACCACGGTAATCATTCAACAGCCAGATTGCGCCTAATACGATGATAGCGGTTAAAGCCTGGCGACCGACTACTGCGGTAGAGGCCGGAGACTGCAAACCCAAAGCCTGACGGCGCATTCTTCCGCGCCATTGCCAGCCAACAAAAGCCATTAAGCCAAGCGTGCCAATGATGAAGCCGGTGCTGGCAGGTAGATAGCTTTGCCCAATTTGTGACATCGCGGCGCTGGTGGGGGAAACAGTCGTGCCGTTGGTGATGCCAATGAGTATGCCACGAAATGCCAACATGCCCGCGAGGGTGACAATAAATGAAGGGACTTTGCGGTACGCGACCCACCATCCGTTCCAGGCTCCGAGAAGCAGTCCCAGAACCAACGTCACAATGATGGTAAGTGGCAAAGGCCAGCCTAGCCAGACGTCACAAATCGCCGCGACGCCACCTAACAGCCCCATCATTGAGCCGACGGAAAGGTCGATTTCAGCAGAAATTATGACGAACACCATTCCTACCGCGAGGATGCCGGTAATCGCGGTTTGGCGTAACAGGTTGGAGACGTTACGGGCGCTTAAGTAGGCACCATCGGTGGTCCAGGTAAAGAACAGCATGATTGCGATGATAGCTGCAATCATCACGAAGACCTGCAAATTCAGTGATTTCAGCCCGGAAAAGCCACCGGATGTCGGTACGGCTAATTTCACTTCAGACGGATTGCTTTTCGACATGATGTTCGCTCCTCAATGCGGCTTCCATCACCTGCTCCTGAGTCAGGTTATGATTTATCAGGTTGGCTTTTAGTTTCCCTTCATGCATCACCAGTACACGATCGCTAAGGCCGAGCACTTCAGGTAATTCGGAAGAGATGACAATAACGGCAATACCCTGCTGGACGAGTTGGTTAATTAATTTGTAGATCTCGTATTTCGCGCCAATATCGATACCCCTGGTGGGTTCATCAAGAATGAGAATGCGCGGGTTAAGTAACAGACAGCGAGCGAGGATCGCTTTTTGTTGATTGCCGCCGCTCAAACGTCCAATAGCAAGGTCGGGGGACGACGTTTTAACTTTGAGTTGCTGGATTGATTCCAGAATACATTTTTGCTCTGCCGCGTCATCAAGCTGGCTAATACTACCGGTAAATTTTTTGAGTGCGGCGAGGGTAATATTTTTACCAACCGCCATTACCGGAACGATGCCGTCACGCTTTCTGTCTTCGGGTACCATCGCAATCCCCTGGGCGATGGCTTGCTGACAGTTACGAATATCTACCTGTTTGCCGTCAATATAAATTTTCCCTTCCCATTGTCCGGGCCACACACCAAACAGGCACTGAATAGTCTCGGTACGTCCGGCACCAACGAGTCCGGCGATACCCAGTATTTCGCCACGTTTCAGGGAAAACGAGACATCATTAACTCGTTTAATATGACGATTAACCGGATGCCATGCCGTCAGATGTTCAATACGTAATATTTCATCTCCGGTGGTATGTGGTTCATTAGGGTAAAGCGCGGTTAACTCTCGCCCGACCATCATGGTGATAATATCGTCTTCACTCATTCCAGCAGCATCACGCGTACCAATGTGTTGACCGTCGCGAATAACGCAAATCGTATCGGAAATCGCTTTGACTTCGTTGAGTTTGTGCGAAATATAAATACAGGCGATACCGTGTTGTTGTAGATCGCGAATAATATCCAGTAAAACCGACGTTTCCTGCTCAGTTAATGAGGCTGTCGGCTCATCGAGAATTAACAAACGCACCTGTTTATTAAGTGCCTTGGCAATTTCAACCAGTTGTTGTTGCCCAAGTCCTAAATCGCCAACGCGGGTATCAGGTGAAATGGATAAACTGACCTGTGCGAGCAGCTTCTGACAGCGTAGCGTCATCAGGTCATAATCCATAATGCCATTATGGGTTATTTCGTTACCCAGGAAGATATTTTCCAGCACGGTCAGTTCTTTCACCAGCGCCAATTCCTGGTGAATAATGGCGATACCTTTGCGTTCGGTATCGCGGATGTGACTCGCCTGAATCTCTTCTCCCGCAAAAATAATTTCGCCTTCGTAGGAACCATGGGGATAAATACCACACAGCACTTTCATCAGCGTTGATTTACCTGACCCATTTTCCCCACAGAGTGAGACGATTTCGCCAGCATTCAACCGCAAGCTGACGTTATCAATCGCCTTCACACTGCCGAAGGTTTTGGTAATATTTTTCATTTCAAGTAGATAAGGCATAACGACTCCACCTAAGCCAATTAATTAACGCGGCATGGAGAGAAATCACGCCCCCGCTCCGCGCCGGGGCGTAACGCTTACAGCTCGCTCTCTTTGTGGAATCCGTCTTTAACTACCGTATCTTTGATGTTGTTTTTATTCACATCGATCGGTGTCAGCAGGCGGGAGGGAACATCTTTCAGGCCATTATTCAGTGTGGTATCCGCTTTTGGCTCCTGACCATTGCCCAACTCAACGGCAATTTCTGCGGCAGTATTTGCCAACAATGTAATAGGTTTATACACCGTCATAGTTTGCGTACCGGCAGCAATACGTTTAATACCTGCAAGATCCGCATCCTGGCCGGAAATTGCTACTTTCCCTGATAAACCTTGCGCGCTTAATGCCTGAATTGCCCCTCCTGCGGTGGCATCGTTTGAGGCAACTACAGCATCAATTTTGTTATTATTGGCGGTTAGCGCGTTTTCCATAATTTTCAATGCGTTTTCCGGTAACCAGCCATCAACCCATTGGTCACCAACGACTTTAATTTTTCCGGAATCAACATAAGGTTTTAATACTTTCATTTGCCCGGCGCGGAACAGCTTGGCGTTGTTATCTACCGGCGAGCCGCCCATCAGGAAGTAATTACCTTGCGGAACAATATCGACCAGGGCTTTTGCCTGCAGTTCACCGACTTTTTCGTTATCGAAAGAAATATAAAAATCGATATCCGCATCGTTAATCATACGGTCGTAAGCTAATACTTTAATACCTTCTTGTTTGGCTTCTTTTACAACGTTACTTAATACCTGACCGTTATAAGGAATAATGACAAGAACATCGACACCCCGGTTAATCATGTTTTCAATCTGCGACATTTGTGTTTCTTCATTGCCATTTGCAGACTGTACAAATACTTTCGCGCCGAGAGATTCTGCTTTTTTCACAAAAATATCTCGATCTTTTTGCCAGCGTTCAAGACGGAGATCATCAATCGCCATACCTATTTTGACTTCTTTGGCGTGTGCCGCAACGTTGGTAAGCAGAAGTGAGGTGCAAAGGGTGAGTAGAATGTTCTTTATTTTCATGGTGTAGGGCCTTCTGTAGTTAGAGGACAGCTTTAATAAGTAACAATCACCGCGATAAACGTAACCAATTTTTAGCAACTAAACAGGGGAAAACAATTACAGATTTTTATCTTTCGATTACGATTTTTGGTTTATTTCTTGATTTATGACCGAGATCTTACTTTTGTTGCGCAATTGTACTTATTGCATTTTTCTCTTCGAGGAATTACCCAGTTTCATCATCCCATTTTATTTTGCGAGCGAGCGCACACTTGTGAATTATCTCAATAGCAGTGTGAAATAACATAATTGAGCAACTGAAAGGGAGTGCCCAATATTACGACATCATCCATCACCCGCGGCATTACCTGATTATGGAGTTCAATATGCAAGCCTATTTTGACCAGCTCGATCGCATTCGTTATGAAGGCTCAAAATCCTCAAACCCGTTAGCATTCCGTCACTACAATCCCGACGAACTGGTGTTGGGCAAGCGTATGGAAGAGCACTTGCGTTTTGCCGCCTGCTACTGGCACACCTTCTGCTGGAACGGGGCGGATATGTTTGGTGTGGGGGCGTTTAATCGTCCGTGGCAGCAGCCTGGTGAGGCACTGGCGTTGGCGAAGCGTAAAGCAGATGTCGCATTTGAGTTTTTCCACAAGTTACATGTGCCATTTTATTGCTTCCACGATGTGGATGTTTCCCCTGAGGGCGCGTCGTTAAAAGAGTACATCAATAATTTTGCGCAAATGGTTGATGTCCTGGCAGGCAAGCAAGAAGAGAGCGGCGTGAAGCTGCTGTGGGGAACCGCTAACTGCTTTACAAACCCTCGTTATGGCGCGGGTGCGGCGACGAACCCAGATCCTGAAGTCTTCAGTTGGGCGGCAACGCAAGTTGTTACAGCGATGGAAGCAACCCATAAATTGGGCGGTGAAAACTATGTCCTGTGGGGCGGTCGTGAAGGTTACGAAACGCTGTTAAATACCGACTTGCGTCAGGAGCGTGAACAGTTGGGCCGCTTTATGCAGATGGTGGTTGAGCATAAACATAAAATCGGTTTCCAGGGCACGTTGCTTATCGAACCGAAACCGCAAGAACCGACAAAACATCAATATGATTACGATGCTGCGACGGTCTATGGCTTCCTGAAACAGTTTGGTCTGGAAAAAGAGATTAAACTGAACATTGAAGCTAACCACGCGACGCTGGCAGGTCACTCTTTCCATCATGAAATAGCCACCGCCATTGCGCTTGGCCTGTTCGGTTCTGTCGACGCCAACCGTGGCGATGCGCAACTGGGCTGGGACACCGACCAGTTCCCGAACAGTGTGGAAGAGAATGCGCTGGTGATGTATGAAATTCTCAAAGCAGGCGGTTTCACCACCGGTGGTCTGAACTTCGATGCCAAAGTACGTCGTCAAAGTACTGATAAATATGATCTGTTTTACGGTCATATCGGCGCGATGGATACGATGGCGTTGGCGCTGAAAATTGCAGCGCGCATGATTGAAGATGGCGAGCTGGATAAACGCATCGCGCAGCGTTATTCCGGCTGGAATAGTGAATTAGGCCAGCAAATCCTGAAAGGCCAAATGTCACTGGCAGATTTAGCCAAATATGCTCAGGAACATAATTTGTCTCCGGTGCATCAGAGTGGTCGCCAGGAGCAACTGGAAAATCTGGTAAATCATTATCTGTTCGACAAATAACGGCTAACTGTGCAGTCCGTTGGCCCGGTTATCAGTAGCGATACCGGGCATTTTTTTAAGGAACGATCGATATGTATATCGGGATAGATCTTGGCACCTCGGGCGTAAAAGTTATTTTGCTCAACGAGCAGGGTGAGGTGGTTGCTGCGCAAACGGAAAAGCTGACCGTTTCGCGCCCGCATCCACTCTGGTCGGAACAAAACCCGGAACAGTGGTGGCAGGCAACTGATCGCGCAATGAAAGCTCTGGGCGTTCAGCATTCTCTGCAAGACGTTAAAGCATTAGGTATTGCCGGACAGATGCACGGTGCAACCTTACTGGATGCTCAGCAACGGGTGTTACGCCCTGCCATTTTGTGGAACGACGGGCGCTGTGCGCAAGAGTGCACTTTGCTGGAAGCGCGAGTTCCGCAATCGCGGGTGATTACCGGCAACCTGATGATGCCCGGATTTACTGCGCCTAAATTGCTATGGGTTCAGCGGCATGAGCCGGAGATATTCCGTCAAATCGATAAAGTATTATTACCGAAAGATTACTTGCGTCTGCGTATGACGGGGGAGTTTGCCAGCGATATGTCTGACGCAGCTGGCACTATGTGGCTGGATGTCGCAAAGCGTGACTGGAGCGATCTCATGCTGCAGGCTTGCCACTTATCTCGTGACCAGATGCCCGCATTATACGAAGGCAGCGAAATTACTGGTGCTTTGTTACCTGAAGTTGCGAAAGCGTGGGGTATGGCGGCGGTGCCAGTTATCGCAGGCGGTGGCGACAATGCAGCTGGTGCGGTTGGTGTGGGAATGGTTGATGCTAATCAGGCAATGTTATCGCTGGGGACGTCGGGGGTCTATTTTGCTGTCAGCGAAGGGTTCTTAAGCAAGCCAGAAAGCGCCGTACATAGCTTTTGCCATGCGTTACCGCAACGTTGGCATTTAATGTCTGTAATGCTGAGTGCGGCTTCGTGTCTGGATTGGGCCGCGAAATTAACCGGCCTGAGCAATGTCCCTGCTTTAATCACTGCAGCTCAACAGGCTGATGAAAGTGCCGAGCCAGTTTGGTTTCTGCCTTATCTTTCCGGCGAGCGTACACCACACAATAATCCCCAGGCGAAAGGGGTTTTCTTTGGTTTGACTCATCAACATGGCCCCAATGAACTGGCGCGAGCAGTGCTGGAAGGCGTGGGTTATGCGCTGGCAGATGGCATGGATGTCGTGCATGCCTGCGGCATTAAACCGCAAAGTGTTACGTTGATTGGTGGCGGGGCGCGTAGTGAGTACTGGCGTCAAATGCTGGCGGACATCAGCGGTCAGCAACTGGATTACCGCACGGGTGGCGATGTGGGGCCAGCACTGGGCGCAGCAAGGCTGGCGCAGATTGCGGCGAATCCAGAGAAATCGCTCATTGAGTTGTTGCCGCAACTACCGTTAGAACAGTCGCATCTACCAGATGCGCAGCGTTATGCCGCTTATCAGCCACGACGAGAAACGTTCCGTCGCCTCTATCAGCAACTTCTGCCATTAATGGTGTAAACGTTATCCCCTGCCTGACTTGGTGGGGGATAATTCACATCTATATATATAAATAATTAATTAATATTTAGTATGAATTTATTCTGAAAATCATTTGTTAATGGCATTTTTCAGTTTTGTCTTTCGTTGGTTATTCGTAATGTATCGCTGGTAGATATGGAGATCGTTATGAAAACCTCAAAGACTGTGGCAAAACTATTATTTGTTGTTGGGGCGCTGGTTTATCTGGTTGGACTATGGATCTCATGCCCATTGTTAAGTGGAAAAGGCTATTTTCTTGGCGTGTTAATGACAGCAACTTTTGGTAACTATGCATATCTTCGCGCAGAAAAACTCGGGCAACTGGATGATTTTTTTATCCACGTCTGTCAGTTGGTAGCGTTAATCACTATCGGTCTCTTGTTTATCGGTGTTTTAAACGCACCTATCAATGCTTATGAAATGGTGATCTACCCCATCGCCTTTTTTGTCTGCTTGTTTGGTCAAATGCGTTTGTTTCGCTCGGCATGAGCAACATAAAGTTCTTACACATTCAGGAATGAAAGGAATACTGTGATGGACAACAAAATATCAACCTATTCTCCGGCATTTAGTATTGTTTCATGGGTAGCCCTTATTGGCGGTATTGTTACCTATCTGTTAGGACTATGGAATGCAGAGATGCAGTTAAATGAAAAAGGGTATTATTTTGCCGTACTGGTATTAGGTTTGTTTTCCGCGGCGTCTTATCAAAAGACCGTTCGGGACAAGTATGAAGGCATACCTACCACCCCCATTTATTATATGACTTGCCTGACGGTCTTTATTATCTCTGTTGCGTTATTGCTGGTAGTTCTATGGAATGCAACGTTATTACTCAGCGAAAAAGGCTTTTATGGGCTGGCTTTCTTCTTAAGCTTGTTTGGTGCAGTAGCGGTGCAGAAGAATATTCGTGATGCCGGAATAAACCCACCAAAAGAAACACAGGTTACCCAGGAAGAATACAGCGAATAATTCACGTAAGCCCGGTCAGTCCAATGTGACCGGGCTTCTACTTAACTCACTAATCTGTTTCTGTCGATTCGTTGTATCAGCATAGAAAGTAATAAACTCACTGCCAGAGTCGCACAAAAGATCCAAATAATATCCAGTATTGGCCAGTTTTTAAGCTCAATCCCTCGGGTGCGCAGTGCATGGATAATCAATGCATGGAACCCGTATATACCTAACGAATGGCGGGAGATTAAGCCAAGTCCGCAAATGGTACGCGTATACAGCGTGTTTTTAACCAGAGTCAATAACGCGATTGCGCAGATAAAAACCATCGGCCCACAGTAAAGATACCAGGTATCGGCAAAATTTCCGCGCCACTGTAATTCATATAATGTCCCGCGAGAGATAATAAAAACCCCCGTCGCAAACAGTGCGGCGCTCACCCACGACAGTGCTTTATGCTGTGTGTCCATCATCCCTATAGCGCGGCCCAACATGCCATAAAGGATGTAGTAAAAAGTATCGCCATTGATATATAAGTTAATTGGCAGCCATTCAAAACCGTCGATTTTCTGCGGCACGGTGTTTGGGTTAGCGATGATACCAATCACCACCATTAGCACCAGCAACATTTTTCCGCCGACGTTCTTCACCTGAATCAGCGGTGAAACCAGATAAATCACTGCAATCGCGAAGAAAAACCATAAATGGTAAAACACTGGCTTTTGCAGCAGGTTTTTCAGCGCTAACTCCACATTGATGGAGGTAAACAGCGCAATGTAGAGCAGCGCGATTGCGCTATAAAAAAACAGGCATAAGCCGATACGCAAGAAATGACGCGACTGGGCGCTGCGTTCGCCAAAAAAGAGATAGCCGGAAATCATGAAAAATAGCGGCACGCTGACACGAGAGGCAGAATTCAGAACATTGGCGATATCCCAGGTGATGGGGCTAACACTATGAGCATTGATCACATACCAGGTAGTGGTGTGAATCATCACCACCATTAAACACGCTATCCCTCGCAGGTTATCAATCCAGTAAATTTTGGGCTGCATCTGTGTCTCTGTATCTGGTTAAAAAAAGTCTGACCGATAAATCATTCAGTTGGCGCACTGGAATAATCTGAGTTTTATCACTACAGCTTATAGAGGCTTAAGGAAATTCGTAAGATATCAGCCACTATACCGATATAAATAATAAGACTCACCTGCAAACCAGACGGTAATTTAATGATGATGAACGCTTTCTTTCCGGCAATGGCGCTTATTGTGCTAGTGGGTTGTTCTACACCGCCACCCGTGCAGAAAGCACAACGGGTAAAGGTTGATCCTCTGCGTTCGTTGAATATGGAAGCGTTATGCAAGGATCAGGCGGCAAAACGTTATAACACCGGCGAGCAAAAAATCGACGTCACCGCCTTCGAACAGTTCCAGGGAAGCTATGAAATGCGCGGTTATACCTTCCGGAAAGAGCAGTTTGTCTGTTCTTTTGACGCGGATGGCCATTTTTTGCATCTTTCCATGCGTTAAGCCCTGCTTTTTCCCGTTTCGTACTGTATATCTTCCATCCAGCGGGTATACTGATCCCTTCCTTTAAATCCACACGTATCCAGCACGAAATAATATGCAAAAGTTTGATACCAGGACCTTCCAGGGCTTGATCCTGACCTTACAGGATTACTGGGCTCGCCAGGGCTGCACCATTGTTCAACCATTGGACATGGAAGTCGGCGCGGGAACCTCTCACCCAATGACCTGTCTGCGCGCGCTGGGGCCAGAACCGATGGCGGCTGCTTATGTTCAGCCTTCTCGTCGCCCGACCGATGGTCGCTACGGCGAAAACCCCAACCGTTTACAGCACTACTATCAGTTCCAGGTGGTCATTAAGCCATCGCCGGACAATATTCAGGAGCTGTACCTCGGTTCTCTGAAAGAGCTGGGCATGGACCCGACCATCCACGACATCCGTTTCGTGGAAGATAACTGGGAAAACCCGACGCTGGGTGCCTGGGGGCTGGGCTGGGAAGTGTGGCTAAACGGCATGGAAGTGACGCAGTTCACTTACTTCCAGCAGGTTGGTGGTCTGGAATGTAAACCGGTTACCGGTGAGATCACCTACGGTCTGGAACGTCTGGCCATGTACATTCAGGGCGTAGACAGCGTTTACGACCTGGTCTGGAGCGACGGCCCGCTGGGTAAAACCACCTACGGCGACGTGTTCCATCAGAACGAAGTGGAGCAGTCCACTTACAACTTCGAATACGCGGATGTGGACTTCCTGTTCACCTGCTTCGAGCAGTACGAGAAAGAAGCGCAGCAACTGCTGGCGCTGGAAAATCCGCTGCCGCTGCCAGCCTACGAGCGTATTCTGAAAGCCGCCCACAGCTTCAACCTGCTGGATGCGCGTAAAGCCATCTCCGTCACCGAGCGTCAGCGCTATATTCTGCGCATTCGCACCCTGACCAAAGCAGTGGCAGAAGCATACTACGCTTCCCGTGAAGCCCTCGGCTTCCCGATGTGCAACAAAGATAAGTAAGAGGCGGCTATGTCTGAGAAAACTTTTCTGGTGGAAATCGGCACTGAAGAGCTGCCACCAAAAGCACTACGCAGCCTGGCTGAGTCCTTTGCTGCGAACTTTACTGCGGAGCTGGATAACGCTGGCCTCGCACACGGCACCGTTCAATGGTTTGCTGCTCCGCGTCGTCTGGCGCTGAAAGTCGCTAACCTGGCGGAGGCGCAACCGGATCGTGAAATCGAAAAACGTGGTCCGGCAATTGCTCAGGCGTTCGACGCTGAAGGCAAACCGAGTAAAGCGGCAGAAGGTTGGGCGCGTGGTTGCGGTATTACCGTGGACCAGGCTGAGCGTCTGACTACCGATAAAGGCGAATGGCTGCTGTATCGCGCCCATGTGAAGGGTGAAAGCACCGAAGCACTGCTGCCGAATATGGTTGCGACTTCGCTGGCGAAACTGCCGATCCCGAAACTGATGCGTTGGGGCGCAAGCGACGTGCACTTCGTGCGTCCGGTTCACACCGTGACCCTGCTGCTGGGCGACAAAGTTATTCCGGCTACCATTCTGGGTATTCAGTCCGATCGCGTGATTCGCGGCCACCGCTTTATGGGCGAGCCGGAATTCACTATCGACAATGCCGATCAGTATCCAGAAATTCTGCGTGAGCGCGGGAAAGTCATCGCCGATTACGAAGAACGTAAGGCGAAGATTAAAGCCGATGCTGAAGAAGCAGCACGTAAGATTGGCGGTAACGCTGATTTAAGCGAAAGCCTGCTGGAAGAAGTGGCTTCGCTGGTGGAGTGGCCGGTCGTTCTGACCGCGAAATTCGAAGAGAAATTCCTCGCGGTGCCGTCTGAAGCACTGGTTTACACCATGAAAGGTGACCAGAAGTACTTCCCGGTGTATGCGAACGACGGCAAACTGCTGCCGAACTTTATCTTCGTTGCCAACATCGAATCGAAAGATCCGCAGCAGATTATCTCCGGTAACGAGAAAGTCGTTCGTCCACGTTTGGCGGATGCCGAGTTCTTCTTCAATACCGACCGTAAAAAACGTCTTGAAGATAACCTGCCGCGCCTG
>OLOF01000050.1_pt1 | contig 95594 bp, 88 predicted proteins | sample 1643121 | NCBI WGS metagenome assembly OLOF01 (sample SAMEA3136677, study PRJEB25190) | human gut metagenome | biome: human gut; feature: human-associated habitat; material: faeces | place: Austria | collected 2013
TGTTAAAGTTGCACAACATAACAGAATGACACTTTGGAATAATGATGGGATTCTAACTGATGAAGCACTTAAAGAATTTGATGATAAAGTATTTGAAAATTCTGAATTGTTTAGTTATAATTATCTTTATCGTCAGCAAGAAGTTCCTCAACATATGGTTGATGCTAGTAATAAAGCTGCTATTCAGATTATGAAGAAAATGCTTGATAATCTTCCTAATCGAACTGAACTTAATGACCTTAAGAGTAAAGTATTTAATAACTATGTAGCTAATATTAGAAATAGTTTTGAAAAAACTTGTGCTGAACTTGGTATTGGATTAGATGATAATGGTCATATTGATTTAAATTCTAATGGTATTATTAAAAATCTTAATCGTTTTGTATTTTTTGATAGATTTAAAGAAAATGCTCAACAACAAGGAGTTGAGAAAGCTCTTCTTGAATTTTTTGATTTAGATAGTGCTGGATTTAATAATCTTCCTTTATTCTTACTTAATATTAATAGTAAACTTGAAAGTATTGCTAATAGTTATTTTAATACTAATATTACTAGGCAACTTATTAGTGGTTGGCATGCTGCTCAGTTATCTGATTTTGGTTTTAAAGTTGATAAACAAACTCAAACAGATAGTAAACTTCAATATAAGAAACTTGGAGAAGTTGATGGTACTCCTATTTATTATACTGAAATTAAACTTCCAAGATGGAGTAATAAACTTAAGAAACTTAATATAGAACAAGTTCCAGATAATCTCCGTACAATGATTGGTTATCGTATTCCAACAGAAGGTAAACAGTCTATTTGTATTATGTATGTTAAAGAGTTTCTTCCTGATGCTTATGGTAGTACTGTAGTTGTTCCTGATGAATGGGTTACTCAGACTGGTTCTGACTTTGACGTAGATAGTGTTTATGGAATGTCTAAAACATTTAATCTTGTTAATAATGTTCCTACAGAAATTACTCATGATAGATATACCAAAGATACAATTGGATATATTAATTATGTTAAAGATAATGTAGATAAAGCTAGTCGTAAGATTATTGGTAAAACTTATAATAAACAAGGTAATCTTCGTGGAGCATTAAGAAATAGTGAAGATGTTATTACTGCTCAATTAGATGGTTATAATGGAAATTTAGGTGTAGTTGAAAAAATAGCTAAAGATGGTGGTCTTAAATCTTACGAATCATACTTAAAACTCCCCGTGGAGGATGTAAGTAGTCAAGCTGCTAGAACTAATGCTATTATTCAATCATTTATTGATATACTTAATAATCCTGCTGCATTTGAAGAAAATACTACTACTTCTAATTTTGAAAATGTCAAAGAAGCTAATGAAACTTATGCAGAAATAGTTGGCGCTAATAAAACAACTGTTGCTCCTAGTGATTTCTTTACTCAACTTGATTGGTTTGATGCTGCTACATCTGGTATTAAACTTAAAGGTATCAGTGTTAATAGAGATACTTTTATGAGTATTGGTAATGTTACTAAAGCTAATCATAGTGAAGGTATTAAAGTTATGTACACTACTGATGTGATTAGTGAACAAGAAGCTGTTAATAGATATGGTAAAGAAAATGTTGAAACTATTGGTAATAAACATATTCGTATTACTCATAAGAATTTTGGTTGGTCTGGAGATGATAAGAATGTTGATGGTTATTTGATTAATCCTTATAGTTCTCAGACTACTGCTCATATTCTCGATGTTATGAAAGAGGGGGCTATACATAATGAAAATACTTATACGTTTAATGCTTTCAAAACTATTGTTGACTTTGGAAGTAATTATGATACTGCTATTGGATTTATGTGGCAACCTGCTATTGATATACTAGTTCGTAAATGGAAAGAAACCAATAGTGTTCTTGCGGAAGGTACTAAAAATCCGCTTACTGAAGCTATTAGAGAAGTTGCTCATAGTCTTGGTTTTGGTGAAAAAGTTAATTTTGCTAGACGTAAAAAGCTAATTGAAACTATTGATAAAAGTTATGGTGAAACTTTCAAGAAATTATTCAATTTAAGCGTTTCTGACGCATTTTCATCACCTGACCTTATATTTTCATCAGACGCATATAAATCTCGTCTTAGAGGGGAAATGAATGGTGTTCAGCAGGCTTTATTTGACCTTTATGTTCTAGCACAATTCAATCGGCTAAACTCAATCGGACAGGATATAAGTAATAATCTTAATATTCTTAGTGCTGATAAATATGGTGCTAAACAAAGTTTTTATGCTAGTGATAAAGTATTTAGAGATGCTAGAACTGTTATTGAGAATAGTAATATTTATGCTCCATCCTCTACGGGGGGTCAAACCTTGCTATTAGAGAGTGTTTTTCCTGATATTAGTGGAGGTATAAATGCATTTATTAAATCTGATATATCTAGAAGTAGTTATCCTAGTTTAGCTGCATTTTTACAAATGAGTACAGCACTTAGTGTTAAAGCTACTCAACAAGTATTTGAAACTGCTAATCCTGTATTTATTGATTATGTATATAGAATAGCAGAATGGACTAAAGGTGGGATAATGACTGAAAAGTTATATAATGACTATAAAGATTATCTTATTAATAAACTAGAAGTAGGTAATAATGGTAGTTCTTATCTTAATTTACCTGTTACTGTTGTTAATGGTGATTTTGTTCATCCTAAATATATTAAAGAATATGGCACTGGACAATCTAGAGCTTTAGAAGTTGGTAGAGTTAGTGGTACATTAGTTAATATTAAAACTGATGATGTTGTAGTTAAAAATATATTTGAACCTACTCAAACTGAAATTGATACTTTTGCTAAACTTACTCCTGCACAAAAAGTTGATTGGATTAAAAATAACTTTAGTCAAGATGGAAGTATATTTGAACATATTGAAATAGTTGCTAACGATGAACGTAGTAATCGTCGTAATATAAATATTCAATATATTAATTATATACAAGGAGATATTACTAACGATAATGCTCATAGATTATTTGATAGAGCTTGGAATCATCCTAATCCTCTTATTAAACTTACTGCTCTTGATTTAGTTAAATATGCTTTTATTGTTGAAGGACATAAATTTAGAACTAGAAATATTAGTAGACTTATAAGTAATACTCCCCTTAGAGGATTGAGCGATAATGGAATCGCTATTGGAAATATTGCTATGAAAGGTATTAATAATTATGGTTTTATTGATAAAGATAATATTGAAGATATAATTGGATTTATTCGTAAGAATTATAATAGTTTTAATTGTCCTACTTATACATTTAAAAGACTAGGTGAAAATATTAGTTATGTTCTTAACAAAGATAATATTATAATTATCAATAGTTATGAAAATCTTGAAAATATTGGAATATCTAGAAATGGTGATTATGTTAATGTTATCAGGGTTAATAAAAATTTATATATTAAAGGAACTTATGATAATACATTAGCATATTATCCTATTGATAGACTTGAATCATTTGAAACTTATAATAATATAGAACCTAGTATTATTGCTAATAATAATTCTCATAAACCTCTTGCTGTTTTACTTTATGAAGGACTTACTCAACAAGAAAAAAGAGATAAATTTATAGACGGTATTAAAGATAATATTAATGAAGCTGTAAATAAAGAGTATAAAGAAGTTCCTGAGCTATATAGTAAGTATATATCTAATGAGTATTTTCAACCTTTTATGAATACTCCTTTTGAAAATAATACTATATATGCTATTAATGATAAACTTTATCTTAATATTAATGGTACTGCTGCTGTTAATATGAATAATGATTTAAAACAATATAAAGCTAAGTATCCTAATATTGAAGATAATAAACTTGGTTTATTTATTGAAATTAATCAAAATGAAATAGATAGAGTTATAAATGGAAGTGATAGATATAGTAGTGTTGATGACCAAACTCCTATTGGTAGATTTGCTAAAAATGCTAGTTTGGTTATTTCTCGTGCTGTTCGTCATGGTCAACCTGCTGCTCAAAATGTATTAAATGCTCTTAATAATGCTGAAATTAATTATCTAGACAGTAGTAGTCTTTCTGATAATTCTGAATTTTCATTATCAGTTATAGCTAATTATATAGATGTTGAAGCTAATAATATTCTTAATGATATTAATCGTTTTATTAAGATTGACGGAATTGATAAACCTATTAACGATAAAGATGTTATTGGTAAAGTTCTTAAAGATGAACAACTTCAAAATCGTTTCTTAGATGTTATTCTTAGTGCTAATACATTTAAGAATAAATATAAACTTATTAGCGAAATTGATATTGATAGTACAAATCTTGATGATAAAACTAAAGAGAATATTAGAAAGATTCAGAAACTAGTTAATCAAGTTGATTCTAATACTACTGTACATTCTGCTAGAAAAGATTGGTTTGAAAGATGGATTCAATTACGCACTACTAATCCTAATTATATAAGTGGTCTTATGAAAGAATTTGATGCTTATGGTGATACTGGATTTATGGATTATTGGATACAAGATATTCGTGCTAATCGTAACTTTGTATTGCAGAATATACTTAAAGATGTAATGGGTACTGTTGAAGAAGGTCGTCTTAATGGTATTAAAGAATCTAATGACTTTAGAAATTATCTTAAAGAACTTAAAGTTAGAGCAGCTAAAGATGGTAAATCTGTTAGTCTCAATAGTATTATTGATGATGATGGTAGATTAATTCAACCTAATAATCCTGTTTGGGAAGAAAAGATGAAGAAATATAGAGATGTTGCTATTGAAGCTGAACAAAAATTTGGTATAAATAGTGTTGAACATCTTATTGCTCTATCTAATAAAGCTAAATTTATTGATATAACTACTATTCATCAGCTTAAACCAATTACAGTTCAAGATGAAGACGGTAATGATGTTACTATTGAATATTCTACTTATATTATAAATCTTGAAAGAAGTTTATTAGGACTTAAAAAAGGAGATGATGGTATTCCTAAAGAATTTGCTGAATATAAAAGACTTAATAGTAGAATACGAGATATTTTAAGTCAAGCGACTGATAATGTTACTACACAAAGTCAAGATGAAGAACTTGGACGTATATATGCTCAAATGGATAGTCTTACTAGTCTTTATGATGAAGATGGTAATAAAAAGATTGGTCATGATTTGAATGTAGCTGAAAGACTTCGCGCTTATCAAACTAATATTCGTAAAGTTAAAGAAATGTTTTATGATAAGCAAGCTAAAGAAGGGTTTGATTCTAAACTTAAAGAACAACTTTCTATTATTAGTAAATATGAAAGTCAACGTGATGCTAATGGTAATCTTCTTATTAGTATGGAAGAACTTATGAAAGTTCCTGAATATTATGAAGCTAAAGAATGGATTCGTAAGAATACTAGATATATTCTTGATATTAAAGATATAGAAGATTTAAATTGGGCATTTGAAGAACTTAAAGACGCTAATAAAGGTAATAGTGTTCTTAATCTTGCTATTAAAGAATTTCAAGCTAAAGATGAATTTAACGTAGTTGATGGACGTAAGATACCTGAAGAACGTGCAGCTCTTATTAAAGCTGAAACAGTTAGAAAATATAAATATACTAAAGGTAATGGTATGCCTTATGTTGGTATTATTCGTTCTGCTGAAGATGAATTAAGAATTTATCATGCTGATTTTTATAATTATCTTACAGGTAATAAATCTAAGAGCGAAGAAGAAATTAATGTAGGAGAAGCTATTAATAAAATACTTGAAAAATATTTTGATAATGCTACTAGAACTCTCAATACTGCTGATGTTAATCAAGAAGATTTAGAAAAACTTAAAGAAGGCTTTGAAGTATTTAATGAAATTACTAGAGGAGAAAAGAGTACTGATAAAGCTAAAGCAAAACGTGTTGCTGAATTTATTGAAAGTGAATGTGATGTTACTTATAATTGGAAGCAATATGAACTTGATAAAAATAGAGCTTTTGCTAAAGGTAAAAAGTATTATGATAAATGGTTAGAAGTATTTAGTGAACAAGCTGAAGAAAATGGAACTATTGCTGAAAGACCTAATCGAACTATTTACGGTATTATTAAACCTAAAGATTTAGATAAATGGACTGATATTGATAAAACTGCTGCAATTAATATTCTTCAAAAAAGAACTAGAGAAACTACTACTCAATACTATTATATAAAAGAAAAAGAAGTTCTTGATAAATATGGTATTGATAGTCCGGAATATAAACAATGGTATAGAGATAATCATTATTTTGACCCATATACTCGTACTATTAAACCTATTCGTATTTGGACTACTATGCAAATGATTAAAGATGATGGTTCAGCTGTTGTTGGTAATTATGAACCACGTATTAATCAAATGCATATTACTCCTAAAGAAGAACTTGTTAATCCAGAATATAGTAGTTTTGTTAATAAGTACAAAGTAGGAACAGGATATGATAATCCTAATTATACTAATCTTAATGAGTATCAACTTGAACTTATGAATAAAGTAAATGAACTTATGAAAAAGTATTGTTTTACTAATAGTAATAAGAGATATGTTGATATGGGTTATCTTCCAGCTTTGCCTAAATCTAAAGATATGACTGTTAAAGATTACTTTGAACAAGCTCTTAGTTTTCTTGGTTGGACTGCTAATGTTCCTAATAATACTGGATGGAGAAATAATGAAGATTTAACTTTTGATAAAGATTATGATATTCCTAATCCTAGATTAATTCAGTTAGTTAATAAAGATACTCAACAGTTGCCTACTATACCTAAATTTAAAGAACCTAATGAAAGTGATGAAGAATTTAGTAAACGTAAAGCTGCTGCAATTAAAGCTAGAGATGAAATTATTGAAAAGAATAATAAAATTCATAATGATATTCTTAATCGTAATTGGGAAGAAGTATTTAATAGTTTCTTAATTGAAAGTAATAGATATAATGCTATTAAAACAGTTAAAAATCTTCTTTATACTGCTGACCAAATTATTACTAGCAATACTGCTTATGATATAAATTATAAAGGTAGTATAACTGAAAATAGAGAAGCTAGTGCTGGTGGTGAAATTGAATATAAACAAGAAAAACAAACTAGAACTAGTGAACATCTTAGAAGTTTTATTCGTCGTCTTGTATTTGAACAATATAAAGATAATAAAACTCCTAATCTAGTTAAACTTGGTTCTCTTGCTCAAAACATTGCTGGTAGTAAATATATGATGATGAATATTACTGGTGGTATTGCTAACGTTCTTACTGGTTCTAGTAACATCTTTATGGAACGAGCTGCTGGTGAATATATTAATCTTAAAGATTGGGAAGCTGGTAAATCTGAATGGATTAAAGGAACTGTTAGTTATATGGCTAATATGTATAGTGAAAATAGTAGTACTATTCAAGATGCTATTATTAAACTTAGTCATGTAGTCGATTTTGATAGAGTAACTGAAGTTAGCACTGCTGAAGGTCTTAAAGAAAATATTCGTAGAGTTCGTGGATTATTATTTAGCCCTCAATCTGTTGGTGAGCATTATATGCAAAATGTTATGCTATTTGCTATGCTTAAATCTCATAGACTTGTTGATAATGGTAGAGGTGGTTATGATATAATGAGTAAAGAAATGTATCATCGTAAAGCTGAACAAGATGCTCTTATGTCTGTAATAAATACTCCCCGTGGAGGAGAGAGCCAAACTCTACTTGAACAATTCAATAAGTTCATGGATGATGCTAAAGCTGATAATAAAAAACGAGCTAAATATAATCTATTTAAAGCTAATCCTATATTCGATTTTGTTAAGACTTATCTTAATGAAGAACAACAAAGAGAATATATAGCTAAACGTAAAGAACTTATTAAAAATGCTGATAGTGAATTTGAAAAACTTCCAGATATTTATAATCAATTTGAACTTAAAGATGGAATCGCTCAAATAAAAACTGATAGTAAACTTACTCTTAAAGAATATGCTAGATTTATTGATAAAGTTCGTGAAGTTAATAAGAAAGTTCATGGTGTATATGATAAACTTGGTTCTGCTAATCTTGAACAACATTGGTGGGGTGGTATGGTAATGCAATATCATAAACATCTTTATCCGGGTTTTAAGAAACGTTATCGTTGGAATGGTTATTATAATGAAACTCTTGGTACTATTGAAAAAGGTAGTTATACTAGTCTTTATGATTATCTAACTATTCCGTTTAAAGAAAGTAATATAGGAGAAATTAATAATGTAAGTGACGTTCTTAAAGCGTTCCAAACTTATGGTAAGAATTTACTTTCATTTGCTGTCAATTTCAAACTTAATTATGAAATTCTTCCTGAACATGAAAAAGCAAATATTAGACGCAATTTAGGAGATTTACTTTATGTAGGTGCTGCTATAATTGGAGCAATTGCTATTACTGGTATGGGAGGAGATGATGACGAAAGTATTATATATAACCTTATGCTTTATCATGCTGACCGTCTTGCTTCTGAAGCTGCTTCATTTACTCCATTTGGAGCTTATGCTGAAGGTAAAAAACTATGGTCTAGTCCTGTTGCTATTGGACAAACTATTAATGACTTAGTTGGTACTACTGCTATGGCTGCTAGATTCCTTATTGAAGAAGACTTTACTGAGGAATATACTACTGGTAGATATAAAGGTATGAATAAGTTTGAAGTTATGGCTGTTCGTAATATACCTGTTGTTCGTAGTATTAATCGAGTTCTTGATTTACCAAATAATAATAGTTATTATAAACTTGATGAAAATATACTTAGTATTATACCTTATAAAGATATAGCTAAAGATATATTTGAATAAGCTGGACTTGAATCTAGTAAAAAAGAAGGGCTTGCCTATGGTATTTCTACCTAGACAAGCCCTATTTCTTTTAATAATACTAACTTAATAATCAAGAACTATTTTACCGTCCTCATTAACAATAACATCTTTATCACTATACATTTCTTTATATAATTGGATAAACTCTGCATAATTACCTCTAAATATATAATTATGATTAACTATATAAACAGATTTACGAGTAGTAGGTTTAAGAACATTTGCTGTATAAAGAGTTTGAAGCGCTTTATAAAATGTATGAGGTTTAATATCATAATATTCAGTTATAGAACTTTCAGTAAATTCAATAACATTACTCATATAAGACAAATTTCTACATATATAATTAAATAAATGTAAAGCAGCTTCATTAAAATAACGTTCTTTATCAAGAACTTCCATAGCAACGCCAACATAATCTCTACCTTTAATACCAAGTTTATTAATATTATAAGTAGTATTAGTAATAGATATAACTTGCATAGCATCCATAACTTCAACAGTTTTATTAGTATCATAAACAGTTGGAGCTATATTACTAGCAACTTCAGCAATACGCTCTTTTTGAGAATCAACAAATCTCTTAATAAGTTTAGTATTAAAACGATAAGTAGCCATAAAAATAATTTTAAATTTAATATTATATTCACTTTTAACTTCAACAAATGTACGAAAAATATTCCTCTTAGGGGCATAGTTTCTCAAAAAAATTATGTTAAATATGCCTTATAGGGGCAGTAAATATTTTTATAACTACTTGATTATCAATGACAAAAAATGTTAACCCTATCTAAGATATATACTATAAATAGCTCGTCCAATAGCAATATCTTAATTAAAACCATCATCATTATTACCAATAATACACATAAGAATAACAAAAACTATAATAGCAACAACAAATAGTTTTCCACTATACTTATCCATAGCTTCGCTATCACTAATATTATTAGCAGAAGCTAATAATTTAACACCGCCGAATATAATTCCAAGAAAAACAACAAATGCAATCATAATTATAATATATTTAAGTTTAATAATAAGACAAAAATAAACCCCAGTAGTAAGACTAGCTTAACTACCAGGGTTTCAGTCATGCCAAGGACTAATAAGTTTAAGATTAGTAGAACGCTCCGCTTCGCTACGCTCAACTCCCCGTGGAGGATGGAATGAGTTAGTATTCATTCAATCATTATAATTACTATTAGTTATAACTAGATTATCATTACTAGCATAACTATCATTCCATCCTCTACGGGGAGTATAGCGAAGAGTACGAAGTACTCGTAGCGATTCCAACCTATCCACTATCTTGAACAAAGCCAGCTCTATTAGAGCTAGCTTTAAGTATAACATATAAACCATTAGCATTAACTATAACTATTTCTTCTTTAGACCATTAATAGCCCATTGAAGAACAAATCCAAGACCAGACCAAATTTGGTCTTTAGCTTTTTCAATAGCATATTTCTTACCTATATTAATATCGTAATTTTCAGGTTTAACACAAGAAGAAGATACAGTAGCTTCAAATCCGGTTAAACATGTAAGAACACCAATTGTAGTTTTCTTACCAGCAGTAGTACAAGATTCAGATTTAATAAAATTGTCAATATCTTCGGGAGAAAGTTTATCATCAAATTTTATCTCAAAATAGGTACGTTCAAATATACTTTTAGGACACCAAGATTTATAACCATCGTTATAAGTTACTTCATAACCATCTTTTTCAGATGAAAAAGCAGAAACAATATAATGATTTTTAATTGCTTCTTCTGCTGTCATAGGAACAGCTTCAATCATTTTAACACCAATAAATTTAGCCATAATTTTAAAATTTAATTATTTATTTAACCGTAGTAGTAATCATTACAAATCTATCATCTTCAGGTTTAACATCAATAGCTTGAAATTCTCCATATTCAGCATCTTCAACTAAAACAACTCTATCTCCATTGAATTGTTGAAGTTTATCAATAAGTTCTTTAACTGTCATAGCTTTAAAATTTAATTAATCACTAACTATTATAACTTCTCCACAATTATTACTATAATCACATACTTCATTAATAGAATTAATATCACCATTATAATCAATATATACTATTGATCCTTCATCGCAAGTTTTAAGCATTTCTATAAGTTCTTTAACTGTCATAGTTTATTCTTTTTTAAGTTTATTAATAATATCTTTAATATAATCACTAGGAAAGGTACCTTCAAGTCGAGCTAATTCTTTTCTTTTATAATCATTATCGACTTTAGTAATAACAGTAGTAGGAAATTTAGTAATTTCTTTTCTTAGAATATCATCTAGATTTGTATTACGAATATTAAGAGTAATATCGCAATTAGCTTCATTAATAGCTTCAGTTATATTTTTAATTGCTATTTTACAAGCGTCACAACCATCTCTAGTAAAACAATCAATACGTATCATAATACAATAGCATTATTTTTAACAGCTTCTTTAATAGTATTAGGAACTCTAAGTAAAGAGTTTTTAATCATATCAGAAGTAAGACTATCGGAATAAATATAAGTAGAATAAGTTCTCCAATTATCTTTAACAACAACAGAAAATCTATTTGGATTATCAATATTAGTTTGAATATATTCAACTTTAGTATTATGATATTTCCATATCCAAGCAATAGCCTCAGCACATTTAGCACGAGTTATACAATCATGTTCATCAATAAACGCTTCAACATATATATCATTAGTTTGTCTTGTAGGTTCATCACCAGTAAGATAATTAATATCATATCGAAGTTCTTCCCAAGTAACAGAATTACTATAACGTTTATATTCTACATCATCTCTATATATAATACAAGTAGGATATTCAGTAATATTCTTACCGCTAGTAGCCTTAGCAAGTATCATATCTTCAAGAATAAGATGGTCAGGAAGATATCTAAATTGACATTGAACATTAGTACCAAATAAAGCAATATCAATAGCTTCTCGCATAGCTTCTGTTTTATCTTTATCAGTACTTCTATAATAAAATTCAATTTTAACCATAATATTTATATAATATAATGAGAATTTATAAAATTGGTTATTTTAAAGCCCTACATTGAATGATAATCAAAGCGTGATAGATTAATCACATTAAATATTAAAATTCAATGTAGGGCAAAAGAAATAGGTCTATGACTGTTCTAATATGCTCCGAAGATACTTCCTAATAGAGTAATCACTTTGCACACCACGAAGCACAGACCCGTTACAATAAGCAGTAGGAGCGTCATTAACACCAATACTCCTAGCCTCTTGTCTACCATTATCAGTATATAGATTATACCTAATAAGATTAAACCTACCGGCAAACTCAGTAAGAGCAAGAGCTTTGTGAAGCCTTTCTTCAAAAAGTTTACTAACATTACAATCAGGTAAATAAAATAGTATTAACTTTTTCATAGATATACTTCATCTCCTTCAACTTTAGCATCACTAAAATGAGTTTTAAAACTTTCAACACTTCTACACCATAATTTAGAATATTCACTGTTTACTCGATATATAATAGCAGGTATCCATTTACCTGTATCTGGATGTTTCATTTTAGTAATATCAACAATTATATATTCATTAGATGTTTTCTTATGAATATAAACAGAACCAATTCTAAGATTTAGCTGCGCCGCCTGTTCCTTTTCCAAATCCTTTGTTTCCACGTTCAGTTTCACCAAGTTCTTCAATAGAATTAACTTCTTTCCAAGTAATACGTTGAGCACTATTAATAATTAATTGTGCACATCTATCTTCTCCATTACAATCATAAGGAGGAACAGAAGCTTTAGCAAGAATATTAGTCATTGTAGTTCTAACACTATTAAGTTTAAGTCTAGAATTACCGACCATACTATCAGGCAAATGCATATGTTGTCTAAGTTTATCAACTACTTCAACAAGGTCAGATACAGCATGAATTAAATCTCTAGAAGTACGATTCTTAAAAATAATAAGAAGTTCGCCACGATAACCCCAATCAAGAGTACCAGGCGCATTTGGCATATAAAAATCAGATTTAGTGAGATTACTTCTAGGACGAAGAGCCATTTCATTAGGATTACCATCATCATCATTACCAATAGCAAATGCTAAACCAGTATGATATATAAATCTATCTTTAGTATTATCATATTCACAGTGTATAGGATAAATATCCATACAAGCATCACCTTCTTTACCATAAACAGGTAAAATAGGTTGAACATTACAATACTGTTCTACATCTACAACATCTCCACTAAGAAGTTGAATTTCTTTTAGCTTAAATACTTTTATTTCCATATATAATTAAATTAATAAATTAAAGAGCTTCTGCAAGAGCAAAAGCAGTTTCTATTTTTCTTGATTTATCTCCATAACAAATACTATCAAAACGTTTAGTACCTTCAATATTATCTATATTAGAATAATATCCACTAACAGCATTAACAGCTCCCCAAGCAGTACCTAAAATATCTCTTTGACCAGGACCATCAAAATAATAATTATAAGTATCAGAAATAACATTCATTTTTCTACTACTTATTTTACTATCAGATAAAGCTAAACCATTACGATAAGCTATATCTTTAATAGTATGACCTGTATCTTTAAGACGTTGAACTTCATCTTGAGTAAGAATATTTTCTCCAATAAATTGAATTACATCTTCATCAGTAACTTTAATATCAGCAAGCAAATTACAATATTGAGCAAATTCTTCAGATTTAATTTTACTAATACCTAATATTTCTTGTGCAATACTAATTTTGTTATGAACACTAGATGTATGTCTAAAACTAACATAATTACTACTAGAATGAATAGCAGCATTAAGAGTATTTTGACAAACAACTCTAATAGGAGTAAATAAAATCTTAACTCCACCACTACCATCATGAGTATTAGTAAATACTAAATAATTTTCAACAGGATCACCTTTAACAAGAAAATTATTTGGAAGTTTAGCACTTACAAATATTCTTTCTCCATTACCCCAAAAACCAGCAGTTTGCCAAATAGCAGAATTTTTACCAATTGCATCATCAAAGAAATTAAAAGCTTCATTATTTTGAACAATTGTATATTTATTTCTAACTGTTCCTAGAGGAATATTGCAATCAGTACGATAGGTAGCAAAGGCGTTATCACACTTACGATAAATGTCAGTACCAAATACGTGAGCGCCATTTTTCTGTTCTTTAATAATTCTGTCAAGTTCTTCATCTGTACCAGTAAGTTTAATAGGCATTTTACCAACCAATTCACATTTAGCTACTTCAAAGTTAAGATTAGCTTTAATCATAACTTCTTTAGCAGTAGAACAATCTGATACATCAATAGCACCAGAATAAGCCCAAGGTTTACCTTTAACTTTATACATTAATTATAAGTTTTAATATATTCAATAATACGTTCAATATCTCTAATAGCTTGACTGTTAGTAACTCCATAGGTATCTATATACCATTTAATTACTTCTCTTACTTTATCTTCTAGTTCCATAATTAACAAGATTAGTAGTGTTGACTCCCCGTAGAGGATGAAATGCACATCATCCTCCACGGGGAGTATAATTTAGCTATTTAATAATAAGACTAGTATTTTCGACAAACTTAGCAATACTAATATCTCTACCATTGTTAAGAATATTTTTCATAGTAGTTTTATTAACAGAACTACTTCTAGTCATTTCATGTTGATGATTAAAGAAAGTATTAATCAAATCAAAATTAGCTTTATTAGCTAAATCACCGATAGGTTTTTCAATTTCAAATTTAACTTTAATACAATCTAAATCATCAAGAGTAAAATAACCTCCAGTTTCTTCTTTAAGTTTAGCAGATTGCTCAGGATAATTTATAGCAAATTTAGTATTAATATTATCAAGCATAATTTCTCTATTAAATGATTCAATATCATCAGTAATTAAATCATTATCCCAAAGAGTTTTAAAATGGTCTAATACTAAATCAATAAATATTTGATTAAGACTTTCATCTACTTCAACACATTTACTATTTTTAGTATAAAGTTTACTATCAACTAAATCAATAGACCTATTACCAGACTTACCTAAATCACCATAAGTAATAACAGCATCAAGCATAACATTTTTAAGTCTATTAGCATTATTCTCTTTAGTTTTACGAAGAACAGCTAATCGTTGTTCTTCTTTTTTACAAGATTCAGCATCAAGATTAAGCATTGTATATGCTTTACGATAATTATTAAGTTTTTCTTTAAGATTATCTTGTGTAATAGCAAGACGTTCTTCAAGTTCAGGAGTTAATTCTCCACCATTTTCTTCTAACTCAAGAAATATATCCTCAAGCTCAGCAGTAATATTATAAATACTAGCCATTATCTTTTACGTTTAGGAATTGAATAAGCAGTACGATAATAAGGATTTAAATAACCAAATAAATGAGTATAATCACTAGCAGTCATTTTACCTGTATTAGTTCTATATTTATAAATAGAACAAATATTTTTATATTTATTTCTTTTATTAAAATTAAATTTTAATTTCATATCCAAGTTCATTTAATTCTTGTTCTATAAGTTTACATATAATAGTAGCATTAGGATGCGCTTTACCTGTGGTATGATACACACGTTTCTTAATTATATCAAACCATTCTTTTGTGGAATATGTATAAATACATCTAGTAGCAGTATCAAGAGGAAGTTTACCACGAGCATCTTGACGACAAATTTTATATTTATCTACAAGAATTTTATATTCTTCAAAATCTCTTTTACATCCATTAAGATAAACATTCATAGCTTCATCTAAATCAGCATTATTATCATTATTAAATAATTCAGCTTCTTCTTTGCTTATCCAATGAGGTCTACAAATACTTCCATCTTCATAAACATATCTAGTTGATTTTTCAGCAATATTATTAGGACTAACGCGGTTTAATTCACGAGAAGTACTAATTTGTGTATCAACACAAAAAGTATATCTCATCATATGAAATCCTATTTCAGTATTACGAAAATCTTCAATAGGAACAATATATTTAGATAGATAACCAAATTGTGTTTTATGGTCTAAAACCCAATTACCATTAACAGTTATATAATAAACATGTTTTTCATAATGATAACTAAAACCAATAGTATTAGCATAATTAATAATAATAGTTTCTAAAGTTTTATCACTATCATTAGCAATCATATAATAAGTTCCATGACGAAACATACTCCAATGTTCATCATTAATAAGTCGTTTAATAGTAGCTTCATCATTACCTGTTTCTCTACCATAACAAACTCTTGCGCATCTAGCAACATGAGCTTTAGAATCATCTCCTTGTTGCCAAAGTTCAACTTTAGGTTCAATTATTTTCATCTTCTTGATTATTATAAAAATCTTTAACTACATTTCCAAATATACTATAAAAATGTTCTTTAGGTATAATATTAATAGGCTGTATAGAATCAAGCTCTTTAAAAAACTCTTTAAGACCTTTATTTCTAATCCATAAAGTATCATAAGTAGCAGTTATATAATTATCTTTATCCATGTCACAAGCTATAAAGCAAGTTTCACTATCAAGCTTATCTATACATTCTTTACATACAATAGCCTCAGCTATTTGTTTACTCTTACTAGCATCTTCTTCAATAGAATTTCCAAGTGGAGTATAACCTATAATCTTACCACAACATAAACAAGTTCTAGCAAGACCATTTATACCAAAAATAGAATGTAACTTCATACAATATTATTAATTACAAAACTAAGAACTTTATAAAATAATCCCATAAGAGTAGCATCATTTGTAATAACATATTCATCTTGAGAAATCTTTATTTTCTCACTTTCATGGTTGTTATTACTTTCATTAACTTTTCTGTCTATTCTTATTATAACTCCTCCATATTTTTTAATAGCTTCACATTCATTATCAAATCTAACATCAGCTATTATACAACGTCCCTCTTTATGTATAACACCAAATGCTTTATTAATTGTATAACGAATAAAAGCTTCTTGCCAAAACTTATTTCTAATAACTTCAGTACCATAATATTGAAGAAGGGTACGAATTTTAATACTAACATTATTACTATTTAATGCTAATAAATGAGATAAATTTGTAGGTACTTCATCAATAACATGGTAAGAATCTTTAGTATTCATAGAAACAATTCCAGTTGCAAAATTATAATAATGGGTTTCTTTAATAAGTCTATTATCTAATAAACAACGATTAATACCACATAAATCAGTAATATCATCTTTAAGTTTATCAGCAAAATGAATTATAATTTCACTATTACTAACAATATCTGCTTGATGTTGAACATGCCAACTATCAAAATTAGCTTTGGTAGTACCAACATAAAGGATATAACTAATCATAGAAGCAACAGTATCTTTACCACTTCCTTTAAATCCTTTAATACCAATAAGACTAGGTTTATTAAGATTCATAATAATTTGTTTTTTTTATCAGCACAAATATAAAAATATAATAGGAATTTACTAGTAAACTTAATGATAAATTTGATGCTGAATGTAATAGTAAGAATTACGCATTTTAAAGCTCACCATGCCACGCAAATTGAATCGTGATAGATTATTCATCTCGATATATAAAATTCAATGTAGGCAAAAAGAATCATATCTACGGACGTGTTATGTATCATTTTACATCCAGTTTGAAACAAGAAAACCTAGCACTCAGTATGAGCACTAGGTTTAACTTAATCAATATCTATATTATAAATAATACAAAAATCATCACGTTCTTCTACAAATTTAACATTAACATTAAAATCACATTTACTAGCAACAAACTTAGTATATAATCTTTTATCTAGAGTATTAATAATATTACTAGAAAGAAATAACTTAAATCCTGTATTAGCATCTCTAATAAGAGGAACACCACCATTAGAAACTTTATCTTTATATAGAATTACATAAAGTTCATTCTTTTTAGTTATATCATTATATCTAGTAGCAAAATTATAACTTTTAGCATCATAATCAGTAAATAGAATAATAGATTTATAATAATAACTAAAGTAAGATTTAGTTCTATCTAAACTATGATTTTTAATTATATTATAATCAAGTATTTCCATTTAAACAACACTTTTTATATGAAACGGAACTCTACTAATTCCACTTCTTTCACCATAATGTATATGAACAGTTTTTCCAATAAATTTTTCTTTATTATATAAAACATCACGTTGAACAGAATGTGGAGAACTTAATCTAGTTTCAAAAGTTTCATTATTAATATCATTTCTACAAAGAAGAATAGGTAAATCTCGCTTCTCTTCTTTATAAATATCAATAATAACAAAATCTCCTTCAGCAGTATCTTTAAACTTTTCCATATAATTAACTCTACGACGACCGTATTGATAATCAGTATCTGGATTACGTAATATAAGACCTTCAAAACCTATATTAATATAATGATTTCTAGCTTCAATAGCTTCATTATCAGTACTAACAATTCTATGAGGAAGAATAATGAGTCGCTCTTTATTATTAAGATGGGTATTAATATCAGCAAATGAAGTAGGTATATGTATATGATATCTATAACAATTTCTATTTGTTTGATTACCTTCCATCATAATATCATAACACCAAAATTGAAGAAGTTTATTTTCAAGACAATTAGGGTCTTTAACAAAATGATTAATTTCATTTATTGAATGACCAGGAAGATAAATTTCACCATCAAGAGCTACATATCCATCAATCATATCTCCGATAACATTTGTAGGAATAACAGAAAGAAGATAATCTTCAAGATAGCCAAGAGTATGCCAAGTAATACCTTCACGACTTTGGAAACGAAGTCTGGTAGGTTTGAACATATCATTTTGAGTATAAGCAGTAACAATACAACGCAGACCATTAATCTTATACTGACCATACATACAACTGACTTTTTTCCAAACATTACCACTATACGTTTTAGCAAGCATTGGAAGTAGAAGATTAGTATTTCCATTACTAAGGCCTTTAGGCAGATAAGTATTTAGAAAATTAAATAGAGTATCATTATCTCCATCCTCCACGGGGGGTAAACCCTGCATATCACAAAGTTCATCAAGATATGTATATCCTTTTTTAATCTTATCGTTATATCTACTCTCAAGTTCTTTTTGACCATCTTTTTGAGTAACAGCATAAACTTCTTTACGAATATTACCTCGAACAAGACCATAAAAAACAGTGATACTATTAGTACCACTGTCAAGTTCAGCCCACCAAACAGTAGGCGCACCGTTGTTATTTCTACGATAAAGTTTATTCATTATGTTCACTTATTTTTAAACCATTAAATGCAAAACTAACAGCTTTACCACCTAGAAGTTTAGCTTTACGCTGAGCAATCGTTTCCTTTTTAGGCTTAATAGCCTTTGCAATACCGGTGCTAACATCAATGGGTTTACCTGTAAAGACATCTTTTGATTGATTAACTCTGCTAGCACTTCTAGTGCGTTTCCTTGGTTCTTTACTATAATATCGTACTGGGTTTCTTCTCTCGAAATCAAGATTTTTTTCATGTATATCAATAATTCTTTTAATAATACTATTACGATAATCAATATAACTTTGAGCTTTTTCTGGATGATGTTCTAGAACAAGATAAAGTTTATCAAGAATATATTCAATACTAGAAAGAGTAATATGATAACCATAATTAATAGTTTGTCTAGGACGAGAACCATCAGGATAAATAATAGTACAATCTAAATCTTTAATATAAGATTCAATTGCATCAGCCATTGTAGATTTATCAATAACATAATTAATATATCTAACATCTCTATCATCTAGCTTTTCTTCATATCCTTTTATTATCATAGATTTTCTTTCTTACATTTATAAATAATAATACGAGTTGGTTTACCTATAAGACAATGATTATATTTAAACCATTCAATAATATCAAATGTAGGATAAGTTTTAGCTATTCCTTCAATAAGAGCATAACCTTCTTGATAATTAAAATTACTATGAATAGTTCCACCGTTATCAGTATCAAGTAAGCTAAACTTTTTGATATATTCAACGTCATCATTAGAAGATAGATTAATTTCTCCATAACAATAAATATCTTTTTTATCAATACGTTTATTATCTATATCAAGATATTCAAATTTATCAAGATTTTGTTCATCCTCTTCAGTAATTGGACGCATAACCGTATATGTAACACCAGCTAAACTTTTAGTATGGCAAAGTATTACTTTCTTCCGTATCCCAAGTAAATTCAGTTTCTTCTCCATAATTCTCTTCTATATATTTAACAACTTGTTGAGTTAATTCATTAATAACATTTGTAGAATAACTACTTCTCAATTCGGCAAAATCTTTAACACCAAGTTCTTTAGGAATAATAATAGGTATAATATCATAATCATTCTTAAGAATCACAGCTTCCATAAGACCAGTTCTATCATTATCCATAAGGCTAATAAGAAAACCATTCCGATTAAGTTTACTACGAAGCCAATCATATTCAATTTGACGAAGTTTATAAGTTTCATGTGGAATATTCACAACACCAATAGTTTTAGATTCAAGGGTAGACCCCCCGTAGAGGATGGAATGATTAATACTCTTTAGATAACATTCAAGACTTAATCTATCTTTAGTAGATTTAGTTATAATAATAACGTCATAATTATCTAGTTCAAGATTAATAACTCCCTCAATAGTATTACTATTTGTAATAAACTTAACTTCAGTTTTCTTATTTCTATTAGGAAAATAGAGTTTAACATTAACTATACCTCTATTATCTTGTCCAAGCACATAACCATAACATAAATCAGTCTTATCTTTATCATAAAAATATTTAGGAATAGGATTAGTAGAACGATTAATATAAAATTGTTCAACAGGATAAACAAAATGAGTATTAAGAAAATTAAGACTAATACCAAATTGTCCCCAATACTTAGCGTCTAAATTATTCCACGGACGAGTAACAAGTTCAATAATAGGTTTATGATTACGTACATTACTAATAGCCCTAGCAATACTACTATCGTTGTTTTCATCTTTGTCTTGTCCATAAATAATATTTCTAAAAGTATAAGCAATATGTTTAAGAACAAATAGAAATTGACTCTTAATAGAAATATCAATTTGCTTATGAACAATCTCAGAGAGAACAGTTGCAGCAGCATCTATACAATCTCCCCACCAATATCCAGCAAAATCTCTTCCTTTAAGTTTATTTCTATTATCATATCTAAAACCAAAACTAGGATGAGTATCTTCACGAAAAGGACTAGATATAAATTCTCCAGTATCTATACAATGTTGAATATCTTCAACACTAATTCCAGTATAGGTACTAAAAATAGTTATTTGACTAACTTTAGAGAAAATATAATCTTTAGTTAAAATAGTATTTCCAATATTTCTTTTCATAATATACTTAATTTGACCTTTATCGTGAACATATAAAAAAAGAGGATTAGGCACTAAATTAGTACCTAATCCTCTTATATACAACTATTTAACTAACTTTAATTTTTAGAATGGTAAATCGCTTGTTGGATTAACAAAAGCACCAGCAGCATCATCTCCACCACCAAAAGGACTGAAACCTGCGTTATCATTAAATCCACCAACAGGATTCATAGAAGAAGCAGGTTGAATACCAGGCATAACATTAACACCAGGCATTGCAACATTAGGTTGTTTAGCTTGTTCAGCAGATTGCTTATAAACTATACTTTCCTTATAAGGGTCAATGTGAAGACTAGGAGCAGTTTGTTCTTTATAAAGTTCAATTACTCCATCGTTGATAAATGTAGGAAATCCTAAATCACCAAATGAAGATTTACTTCCAACAACAGCACGCCATTTACCATCATTCTTAATGAATCGAAGAAGTTTCATCCAAATAGTAATAGGCTTACCTTTGGCATCTTTATAAACCGGTTTACCATTATTATTAAGTAACTTAACATAATTCTCAAATACAATTTTATAACCAGCAATAACTTCTTCAGGTTCAACAGGAACATATTGCATGTTTTCATCAAAGTCTTCAAAAGGCAGAGTAAGAGCATCAATTTCTTCTTCTGTTAAATCACGTCCTTTAAGAACAAAAACATTATAAATATGTTTCATAAAACGGAAAATGTTATCAACTTTCCAAGCACTTTTAGCTCCAGGAATAGTTTCAACATTACTTTCAGCAGGAAGAAGACGTTGAGTTACATAACGACGCTCGTTAATATTTTCATGATTACTAGCAAAAGTAAATGTAAGATAAGGAATACTCATACCAGCAAATGAAGGCATACCTTGAACATCATCTTTCAATGTAGCCCAATCAACTTTAACATCTTCAAGATGTCCAATGAATAAACCATTAGCTTTATTACAATCAGTACGTTCATCAAATTTCTTACGAGTTACATCACGTAATTCATTATTAATACCTCTACCTTTACGTTTCTTAGGTGTTTGTACTTCTGCATTAGCAGTTTGTTCAGCACTTGCTGCAACAGCAGCTTCATTCTTAATTTCTTTTTCTGTCGACATAATTAAAGTAATTAAAAGAATTATTAGATAAAATAAAAGCCGCATCATTAGATTTACTAATAATACGGCTCTATGTTCAAAATACTATAATATTAGGACGAAGATTTATTATTTCTCAGTCTTTTCGGCTTCACCTTTCTTACCAATACGAATATGGTCTTCGTCTTTATATTCAGTAAGCAAAGCAATCTTAACAACTACATCTTTATGACCGTTATTAACAACAGCTTCTTGCAAATTGTCAATATCAACAGCGTAAACACGATTCTTAGAAGTAGCTTCTTCATCGGTCATATTAGACTTCAACTGTTTCCATACGTTAGAATCAGTAAAGTTAAGAGTTACACCAATACCAGACAAAGCAGCAGTATTAGCACATTTAGAACCTTTAACTTTAGCAACTTCATCACCCTGAATGCAGCTAATCAAAAGTTCTTTTTGTTCATCTTCTGTAATACCTTCACGAGTAAGAACAGCTTTTAACTCTTCATTAGAAGAAGCTAAAGCGCCTTCAAGAGTTTCATTAAAATAAGTATTAACATACTTAATTTTATCGTTCTTAGTCATACGAATACGAGTAGTACAAGGATTACCATTCTTATCAAGTTCGGCAATACCTTTAGCTAAAGCCCAAATATCAAATTCAGCATGAACAGCCATAGCAGCTTCGGGAGAATCAACATCCAAACCTTTTTCTTCACAGAAAGCGACAACTTCGGGTACTTTATTGATAATAGCGTTATCAATATTAGCACAGTTATTAATGAACATTACATATTCACCATGCGCAATGCCGAGAGCTTTAGAAACTTGGGCAGTCATACGGAAACTACCAGGAGTAGAAACAACTACCAATTCAGGTTCTTCACTAACTGCTCTTTGACCAGCATTAACAATACCCATACCAAAACTTAAACCTTTGCTAAAATCTTTCATTTTACTTAAATTTTAAAAGTTAATAATATCAGTTTTACAACTGTTTTGTTTAATAATAAAATCTCTATCTTGTTTATGTTATTGAATTTCAGTAATATCAATAATATCTTCATTACTCAAATCAATTTCTTGCATAGTCTTTAATTCTTCTGTACTAAGACAGCCCATAATTAAATCATTAGCAATTTCACGAGCACCATAAACAAATGCTCTATGACTAATCATTATCTTAGGATATTTCTTATAAGTATCTTTTTCAAAACATCCTGCAACAATAGCATCTTTATAAGTAAACTCACCCTCAGCAATAATATCACGTCCATTAATCTTACGATAAAAACGATAACGAGTAATATAATCACTAGGAATAGCAGGTATTCTATAAACAGGAACTTTACCAGTAGAAGCAATTTGTTTAGCTTCAGCAGGATTAGTAGCTATTTCAAACTTACCATTAAGCTGATATTCTTTATATACATTACCATTATAATCTTTATAATATTTAACAGGATAAACATATATATGTTCATGTTCTTTATCTTCTGTATTTTTAGTTTGTGCCTCTTTGGAAGTAAGACACTTAATACAGTCTTGAGGAAGTTTATCTTCATCATAAACATTAAAGCCATCTGTATATTCGTACAGAGCGCGATAATCATCTATTTTTTCCCAACTCACGCTGCCTTTGGCAAGTAATGCCTTAATAATATGGACATCAACACCTGTTTTACCTTGAACTACATGAATATGTTCAATACAAGTAGAAAATGGAAGTCTAAGGTCTTTAGCTCGCATTGCAATAGCAAGACCATCTTCAACAGACTTAATACCACATTTATCACTACGCATAACACGTTTAATAAATAGTTCAAGACCTGCAATTTCAGCTTCACTCATATAATTTAACTGATATGCAACATTGGTATGTTGAATACCATTGTGTTTTTCAATACCATCATTACTAGTAGTAATAGCAGTATCATTAACTTTAATTTCTTTTTCTTCGTCCATTACATCAAAGAGCGATTTTGATTACACTACAAATGTAACTATTATATTTATACTAATAAATAATATCATCAAAATTTTGAGCACAAATGTTAGAATTAACATTTTCTATAATCTGATGATTAGGTGATAACTTTTCTTTCTTTAAGGCAGCTTCTTCAATAGTTCCACTTATATAAAGTTTATGTACTTTAAGTTTTGATTGATTACAATTAATACCATTATATCTATATATAAGTTCATCTATTGTATCGCATAATGGTGAGGTTATTATCCATTCGTCTACGCTTGTTTCTAGCTCCGTATTTGAACTATTTTTTATGGATAATACTCTTAATAAGCCATCATTAAAAGCCTTCAAATTCAGCGTGGAAATAGCCTTAGATTTGATGATTCTAGGTTTACCTTTTTGGCTTCCGGTCTTATATAAAACTGGAATACCATTAGAATCAACTAGAACTTTATCATCAATCTTATCATGGTAATCACCACATATTTCACCTAATTTATCATTAATATATTTAGTAATAGTTGCAGCATATTCTCCTCTCTTACTAATAATAATAAATTTCTTATCAGGATTATCTTTAACAATCTCGACAATTCTATCTAGTTTACAAACATTATCAGAACATAGAAGAGTACGTTCACGAACAATATTATAGAAAGTCTTAACTCTTTCAGAAAGAACAATAGGATTATAACATTTATCTATTTGTTCACTAAAAGGATTAGTCATATCCATATTATTACTCCATCCATTATACTCAGCTATTTCGGTAATATATTGCATAGCACTACGTCCATCTGGAGTACCACTTCGAGCATATTTAATATTATCAAGATTACCAAATACTTGAATAGTTTGAGTAATATATTCAGTATATTTATCGTAATTATCAATATCTTCTTGATTAATAAATAGAATAGGTTCTCTATGTTCCTCTACGGGGAGTAAAGCTCGAACTCCATTAATATTACTAGAATTTATACTATCATTAATAGGAGGAATATTAAGATAAATTGTACTTAATTTGGCAGAATCAATAGTATCTTTAGTTATAATCATAAGTTTAAATCTAGCATGATTAAACGCAGTATTAACATAAAGATTCCATTCATTAACTCCAACAACAATAGAAACATCATAATTATAATTATATTTACTATTAATATAAGTATAAGTAAGAATATTAATAGTATCTATATTTATATTATTATTTTTAAGAGCATCAACAATTTCAGTTCTTTCCTTCCAAACACCTACAACAATAAGTATTTTAATATTAGGATTCTTATTACGCATAAGAACTATAATTCTACTTATAATTTCAGTATATTGAAGAGGTTGAACACAATGTATAGTTCCAACACCTTTATATTGTTTAGAACCCCATTTATTAATAAGTTTATTATAAGATTCTTCTAATACATTTTTCATTCAAAATCATCTTCATTAAAAATAGGATTATACATACCACTATATTTTTTAATTTTACTTTTACCTTTTCCTTTAGGAGAAATTTTAAGTTTAATAGGATTAATAATTTTCATAGCTTCTTGATAATAAAATTTGAAATTAATATCACGCAAAGAAATATCTTTATCATCAAGTGTATTAATAACTGTAACTACAGAACCAGCAGCCATTCTATTACGAGAACCATTATCATTATGAACTTTTTCAATTATATATCCATTATTAGAAACATAAAATCGAACATATCTTTGACAAACAATTTTAATAACTTGTCTATTTTCAATTTTAGTTTCTTCAACATGAAATTGCTTACCAACATTTTGAGTTAAACAAAAATCAAGAATATTAGTAGCTTCTTGAAGAGTATCCATTACAGGTTTGTTCTTTAGAAAATAGTTTTCAATAGCTTGAGCAACAATAGGCATAGAATAACCTTTAGTTAAATCTAAAGAATACATCATAGGATTAAGAGCACCTTTAGATTCAAGTTTAAGTTTATGTACACCATTTTTAATAACTCTAAACTGGCTAAGATAATTATTCACATCTCTGCTAATTAGACAATTATAATAATCTGTATCAAACTTAAGTTTAGTAATATTTTCCCAAGTATCTTTAATACAATTATAAATATCAATATCTCGTTTATAAAGTTTAATAACAATACCATCAGTATTAGCACTTAATACATGAATATTATTTATTTCTAACTCTTCTACTAACATTAACATCATTAACTGTCCATTAATAGTAGTTTTAAGTACAGCAAGTCTATCATAAAGATTACCAGCTTCAAATCCAAGTTTACCATAAACAGAATTAATAACAATCTTAAGAACCAAAGCTAAAGTATCTCTATCAATTCCATCTACAATATCTTCATTACTATGCTTAACTTCAACTCGCTTATTTTTAAGCCATTCAATAAGATTACAGAAAACATTAGTATCAAGATGAGCTGGAGCTACTTTATGAGCAGCAATAATACTAGGATACATGCTATTTCAATAATAAGTATTTGTTTGTTATAAACATATCAAGTTTCAAATACTTCTGTAACTTTCATTACAGTTTAGACTATATCTTCAATTTTAAATATTCTTTCTTCTTTTTTTGTATCCATCATTAATAATATTATTATCATTATCTATATATCTCCAAACATATCCATAAGCAGTATTTTTACTTCCATTACAACAACCTCTAATAGGATTTATTTTGTAGTTTGGGTTTTCTAATAATATCTCTTTAAAATTATCATAAGTTTTAATAAGAGTACCGAATAGACTATATTTTCCATATCTATTAGCAGTTATTTTAGACATTTTATCTCTATATTCTTTAGTTTTATGTGTAGATTTATCAGCATTTTTATGAGCATTTCTACATTCTTTTGTCATATAATAACTACTAATTTTTTCATTATATAATTTATCAATACCTTCATTAATTTGATAATTCTTTTCTTTTTCTAATAAAAAATTATTAGTTTGTTCTATACATTCAAAAACAAAATCATCATAACCATATTTATTATAATCATTTTGTAATTCTTTAGTTCTATGTCTATTATGACGTAATTCACTAAAATGTTTTTGAAGTCTAGCAGAAATATCTTTAGAAGCACCTATGTAAGACTTATTAGTAGTCTTAGAAGTAATTTTATAAATACCAGCAAATTTATAACAAGCAAATGTACCATAATCTACATTTTGATTAGTTCTTCTATTACTATTAATAACTTTTTTATTAAATTGGATACATACAAAAAAATCTAATTTAAAATTGTCCCCCCGTTTCATAATTAATTTGATAAGTATTAATTATTACTCTCTTACGAGATAGTCGTTGAACCTTACTATTATCATGTTTTACAACATAATGAGTAGTCTTGGCTGCTGATTGTCATATAATAATAGTTTTTCTAGCGTTCACACTTAGATTTTCATCTTATGTTGTAGCACTATTATCTTCACGAGTTTCCAGCAATTAAAGGGATTACGACACAAATATCTATGTCAGCATGAATATAAACATAATCGTTATCATTAACAAGGATATCGTGTTGACCCCCCGTAGAGGATAGATATAGTTCTCTACCACTACTCCATAATTCAACAGGATTATCTTGACTATGTAAACCTCCAGTAGCAACAGTATAAGTTACATTTCCAATTTTAACTTCTTTACTAAACGCATCTTTATTAACTCTATAAATAGTAGTTTTAAGACATTCATCAAGAAAATCTTGCATAGGTTTAGTTTTAAATTTAATAAAAGGAAAAATAACTTTTTTAAAACTCATAGCAGTTCTTTCAGTTTTCTTACCTTTCCATTGTTCGGGAGCAAGACCACTAAACTTACTATAAAATTTCTCAAAAAGAATATCAGCAGTTTTACTACGACTAGAATTAAGAACATCAACATTATATGCTTTACTAATAGCATAACGAGATTTAATTTCTTCTGGATAAAGACGAACTATTTCAGCTACAATGAAAACATCATTAAGATTATAATACATCATAGGTTCAATATATTCATCAAGAATAAATCTATCCCATTTATCTACTAGTTTATTAAGCTGACTAATACTCATTCCTTTAAGACTAGGAATTTCATCATATAGTTCAGCTTCTTTTTCATTAATATCAGGAAGTTCATATTCTAGAAGTTCATACCATTGAAGATTAATAGAAGTTTGCTTTAAACCTTTAGGAACAGGTTTACGTTCACCTGTTTTACTATCTACAACTACACTTGCTTTATTAAGAGCAAATATACGCATTACATCAATACCTGTAAATGGTAGTTTATATTTTCTAAGACTATTAAGATAAAAATTAGTTTTAAATTTATCTTTATCATCTTGACTAGAAATAATAGTTTTACTAGTTTCATATAACTTATTAATAAGTTCTTTCGTACTATTCGTACGCATATAAAAACTAAGTAAAGCAGCAATCATAAGATTATCATAATTGAAATTATTAAATCCATACAAGTCAGTACGAATAATATTTCCATTAGAATCTTTATAACATCTAGTCTTATTAATATAACCTATCATAGAAAGTAATTGACTATCATCTATATCTGTTATATAAAACTTATATTTTTTAACAGTTTTAAGACGAGCTTTAATTTCTTCAACAGATAGTTTTTGAACTAAAGGAATAGGTTTATTATCAGCATTAACACAATCTTTAAATACTTTAAGATAACTATTAATACTAACAAAAGTAACAGAAAAGAAATTTCTTAAAACTTCAACATCATAAGCTATACAATTAATCATTTATACTATACAATAATTATTTCTATTTTTAGTAACCCAATTAACATCATCAGCAAAACGCTGTTTAAATATATGATAAAGATTATCATCTTTAAATTTAATAAGAGGAGAATAATTATTAAATATATACTTACCACCAGTAGCCATAAATCTAGGAATATGATTATTACTAATACTAAGATAAGCATCACCAAATATAAATAGATACTTATAATTAATTCTAGCTAATTCTTTCCATAGAATATTACGACATTTATCAATAGCAGTAAGATATGTATTATAATTATTAGAACAAGCACATTTAATACTATAAGTCATATATACATCTTCAGTGTTATTACGTCCAGAATATTCATCATAAAGATTACCAATATCAGTAAATAATTGATAATCTTCACAATAATTTCTATCACCTCTAGGAAATAGGAAAACAATATCTCCATGAATACTTCCTCTACCACCTTGTATATATTTACCTGTATTAAATATACGATTTGGACATCTTTCACAATCAGGATATTCGTCAACAGTTTTACTTGCCATAAGATAATACTAATTGATTACTAGCACGAGAACAAGCAACATATAATCTACGAAGCATTTCATCTCTATTAGTATAAGGATGACCATATTTATCATAAATCATATCATTAATATCTACAAATACATTTTTATAAGTAGAACCTTGTGCTCTATGAGAAGTAATTGCAAAGCCATAATCTAAATCTCTACTAAATAAAATCTTACCATTACTATTCGTAATATTAGAAGCGATAAGATATTTACGTTTAAAATCAAAATACTGTTTCCATTTACTTCCACGTTCAGAACTACTAGCTTTTTTAGCATCATCAATAAGACTAGTCAACTTCTTATAATACATCTGAAATGTATAGTTATCATAATGGTCAATAACAAATAAAGGTTGAGTTATAGCACCACCATGAATAGCTTGAAACTTAATAAGAAATCCTTTAAACTCATAATCATTATCAATTGTATCAACAATATCTTTAACAATATATTCTTCACTATTGTTTATAATAATATCATTAAAAACATTAACAACAGTAGTATAACTCATTATTAAATCATTACGAGTAATAAGACTTTTATCAGCATCTTGAATAATCATATGTCTTACATGGTTATTCCATTGTGCAACACGACTATTAGTATAAGCTATAATACGATACAAATCAATATTTTTAGTATATTCTTCATCATTAAAACAAGTATCAATTAAATCAGAAAATTCAGTTTGACCACAAACATAAAATCCTTTAGTTTCTTCATTATAATCTTGTCTGTTCTTAAATATATAATCAAGAAACTTCCATCCATTCTTATTATCTATATCTTCTCGAAGAAGTTTAAGAAGTTTACTAATAGGGTTATTATCTCCTTGTCGTACAACTTCTTTAAGATAATAAGTATTACTAGCAATAAGAAAAGCTTGACTAGTTTTCTCATTAACAGGTGGAAGCTGACTAGAGTCACCAAGCATTATAACTTTAATTTGAAGCTTCTTACATTTATTACTAATATATTTAACAAGTTTAGCATTAAGCATAGAAGCTTCATCAATAATTAAAACTTTAAGACCATCTAGTTTATCTTTTCCAACAGGATTAAAGGCAGGATTTTCAGGGTCAAAATTTTCAATATTAACATCAAGTCTAAAACCAAATAATGATTGAATAGTATTAACTTCTTTTCCACCAATAGAATTATTAAGAACTCTACAAGCTTTATGTGTAGGAGCAGCACAACCTATAACACCACCAGACCATTTGCAATTATTAATAACATATTTAATAACAAATGTCTTACCTGTACCTCCAGCACCACAAAGAGCATTAATATATTTCTTATCATCCCAAGGCTGTGCAAGAAACTCAATAAGTTCATGCACAGCTATTTCTTGGTCTTTAGTAAACTTAATGTTAGTATCTTTTCTATTACTATTAGCAATATTAAGATTACCAATCATTACAATTCGTTGTTTACATCAATAAGATTATTTTTAATTTTATCTTCATATTCTTTCCATTCTTGAAAAGCTAAAATAGTAGATTCACTATCACCACGATTATAACACGTAGTAATATGAAACAATTCCTTAGCAAAAGGCATTTTAACAATTTTACCTTTAGCTATAAGTCCAGCAGCAAAAGGAATATAAAATCTAGTATCAACAGTTTTTCTATTTTCACTATCTCTTATAATTTTAATTCTATGATTATATTCATCTAATCGACGAGCATAAACAACTTTCTTTCCTTTAGTTCTGTAACTTTCACCTGTAATGCTATATAGTTTGCTATTGTATTCTACTTTATAAGTACCATCAATATATCTAATAATACCTTCACATTTAGCAACTATAATAACATATTTATTGACTATTCCTTTCTCTTTGGATTTACCTACAACCCCAAATGAGAATTTAAAGCTAACCATACCATACTACTTTCTTTTAATAGTACGCATACGTTTATCAACAGCACGAGTAATACCTTTAAAAGTATTATCTTCTGCAAACTTAGCTTTACGAGCAGCCTTTTTAGCAGCTTTCTTAGCAGCAATTTCTTCATCACGTTCTTTTTGTTGTTGAATAATATCAACAATTTCAACATGATAACCACAATAATGAGAAAGAAAATCAATCTTACCACTAGTTCCATTACCAATAGCACTATTTTTAGCTACTTTAATAACTTTACTAGCAGGATTGATTCCAATAACAGCGCCAACATTATTAAGTTGACGAACAACAGAAATTTCATCATACTTTTTCATAAGTACTTTACATTTTTAAAGATTAATAAAACAATTATATTTAATAGTTAAAACTATAATAAGTTCAATAATAGTTATATTAGTAGAGCCACTACGCTACGCTCCGTGGCGACCCCCCGTAGAGGATGGAAGCAAGCTAGTCATTAAACTTTCTTTCTAATAATATCATTAAAATCACTAGTAAGTTTACCAATTCTATCTTCAATTCTATCCAGTCTATTTCTATCTCTATCTCTTTTAACTTCCCATTGTTTATTAATATCACAAATATCAATTTGAATCTTTCTAATCCAATTTTGAGTATCATTAATATTTCTAATAAGTCTATCTAGTTTTTTACTAACAATAGTAATTCTTATAAAAAGATATACAGATAAACCAAATATCATACCAAGTATAAAATGAGAAACATTTTCAATCATAGAAATAATGATAAAGTTTACGAATAAGTTCAAATCTAGTATCAGTAATATTATAAATTTTAAATGCTTTAGCAACAAAATCAAAATCACCATATTTAAGTAAAGCATCTATATAATCTTTAATATCACTAAGCCACATAATAGCACTAACAGAATACCTATCACTATCAGTATTAGTAATATATTGACCAATACCTTTAGCAATAGTATCAGCAGTTATATCATTAATAATAAACTTATCAGTAAACCAATTATCTTTTATATACTGTTTATCAGTATATTTATCACGAAAGGTTTTAGATAGTTTATTACATAAATCAATATAAGAACGAGCAGCAGTTCTATTATTATGATTAACAAATTGAACATCTTTAACTTTAAGAGTTAAGTTCATACCACATTCAATAATACGAACTTTAATTTGTTTTTTATCCTCATTAATATATAGAACAATAGCAAGTTTATCTTTCCAATATCCAGTATTCAAAGTAACTATATCATAAAGTTTAACTTTAAATCCAGATGTAATAGTACCATCAATTTGTTTATAAGCAACATAATTCATAACAAAACTGTATTAAATTTTTAGTTTAACATTTATTAGCTAGTTCTTTTGCCCTGTATTAAACTCAATATTAATCGTGATAGATTAATCAGATTATATATGAAAATTCAACAGAGAGCAAAAGAACCGTATCTGTGAATGTGTTATGAACATAAATAGCTAGTCATTTGTAGCAGGCTCATTATTCTGTTCATTATTCTTACCATCACGTTTAAGACGTTCTTTAAGAATATGTTCAGATACAGAACCAAGTTTACATTCACTAACACAACGACTAACACCTTTAGCATGAGTTACAGCATATACAATAGGATAATTAATATATTTATTATTACCTACTGTACGTTCGATTTTAGTAATTCCAACTTCGGTTACAATACCAACACAAACACCAAGCTTAGTTTGATTATGATATTGATAAGTATATTCCATATAAACTACTTGTCCTTTTTTAAACTTAGCTTGTTCTTCAATATATCTATCTAATAGACCATCAAAAATAAAAGAATCATAATTATCCATTTTAATAATATATTTAAAGTTAATAATATACATACTAAAAAGCCTAGCACTATCTTCACAGACAATACTAGGCAAATCTACGAATACGAAATCATATAAACGAAATGTTTGACACAGACATTGTTATTACTAATTTCACAATCAATAATAACATCATTAACGCCAAATCAAATATGACATATAACACTTGGACTATGATAAATATTAATAGCACTATCTTCACAGACTGTACTATTACAAACCTAACAATTTTAGAAATTAAAACGGATAATAACAATATCATAGTTTCGGAGTTCAATTCCTCCATCATCAGCAAGTGAAATAATACTACTATCTTCACAGACAGTAGTATTAGAAATAAAATCAAAAACTTATGTGGATTATTTAGCAGATTTATTTGCTTTTCTACGTTTAAGTTCAGCATAAATTTCATCATCACTAACATTCTTAAACTTATTCTCTTGTTTATTATTATCAACAGATTGATTAACCATTTTAATCATTTCCTTATATTCTGCATTAGAAGTATCAATAATATGTTGAGCAATCAAATTATTAATTTTAGTATTAGCTTCAACAATATTAATAATCATATCTTTAGCATATTTAGGAAAAACAGTAATAATAGGTTTAAGAATATCTTTATCTTCAATTATACTATCCCAACGATTAATAAGCCAATCAAGTTCAAATCCATTTTCAGTAGCAAGTTTAATAATATCTTCTTGAGTTTTACCAAAATCATTAATATATTTTTGTTCTTTAAGAACATATACAAATAAAGCTAAACCTCTAACATATTGGTCTGGAGATAAACCTTTATCTTTAATATCATTAATGAATTTATTAAGAAGATTACAATCTTCTTTATATTTATAGGTATCACAAGTAATACTATCACAAAATTTACTAAAAACTTCATCAAGAATAACTTTAACATTAATATTTTCCATAATTTTATTTATTTAATCATAATAACCAAAAACATCATTTTCAGGGTCAACAATAGGACTATCATCAACTATTGGTTCCCAAGCAATATCGTCAAAATCTTGACTTAGACATTCTGCATGAATTTCAATACCTTCAACATTATTATTGAAATATGTATCATCTTCAACAAAATAAATATCAGTTCTTTCCATATCTTTATATATAAAATAAACTCCGAGTAGAGGATAGTTATCATCAACGTGTTAACTATAACAAACCCAATAAACAAAATGGATAAAAATGGCAAGAATATGAGAATTAGCTTTAACAAGCTCAACAGCACTATACATCCTCTACGGGGAGTCTATACTACAAACTTAGCTAGCTTCAGAATCTTTATTCTTTTTATGAAGTTCAGTTTCAGTATCAATCATAATACCAATAACTCGTTGACTATCACTAGCAACATCAGCATGAGCCTTAACTAAAGCATCAATAAATAAATCATCTGTATATCTATATTCTCTACGAAGTCCACCATCAGCAGTAACTCTAAACTTATTCCATAAGAAGTCAACATAAGCACCTTTAGAATTACATATTCTTCCATCATCTTCAAGAGCATGAAGAATATTAAGAGAAGTATGACGTCTAAATGCAGCATTGAATTTAACAATACAGACTACATCAAGAATATGTTGAGGAACATTAATTCCAACAGGAACACCACGTTTATCAGTCTTAGCATCTTTAAAATCATTATCTTCATTAGCTTGACTAACAACAGTAGTTTGTTCTTCCTGTTTACGAACTTTACTTTGTTTCTTCTTCCTAGCTTTATTCTTAGGCTGAATAGTTTCACTACTAACAACAGCATTAACTTGTGTATCTTCTTCAGGAACAACAAGTTTACCTTCTTGTTTAGCTTCTTCTAAACTTTCAGCCATAGTTTTCTTTCTAGGCTTAGATTGAACATTACTAGTAACATTATCAAAATTTACCATAACACTTATAAGTTTAAGATTAATATTATTATCAGTAGCAATATTACTCTACTGAACAACACGACAAATATAATAATTAAATATAATACTCCAAATATATTATAATTTATTTATATTATAATTCTAACTAATAATCAATAGCTATATTAAAATAACTAAAATAGTTATAGCAATAGGAATTAACTTACCACGAGTATAATAAATATCAATAGTATCAAGAGTATCATTAATATAAAGAGAATCAGTAATATCAAGAATATTAAGAATATCATTAATAATACCACCAGTAATATTAGCATGACTAGTATTAATAGTAATTATAATACTGATAGTATTAATAGTGCTATTATTAACTAGAACTAATGCTATTAGTCATTATGACTAGAAGTCTTATTAGACTTGATAATACTGTTAGAGCTAGTCTTAATAACGATTGTATGACTAATCGTCATGACGAACGTCAATGAGATGATAATGATGCTATGACTGAAACTGATAGTGATATAACTAGAGGTTATAGAGGTTATAATGCTGGAACTAGAGATTATGATAGTATAACGAGAAGTTATAGGAGAGAAAGAGAGGGAGTTGGAACTAATACTAACAACGATGATATAACTAGAGGTTATAACTAATGGTTATGAAGATATAACTAAAGGTTATAATGAACGAGAATGAGAGAGATTTAAACAATAGGTTTAGATTGATTAGGAATAGGATGTGGAGAAGGAGGAAGAGGAGGAAGAGGAATGGCAGCAAGTCTAGTTCCTTTAGCATCACCATCTCCACACCCATCTCCACATTCACCACTATCACAATCACTCCCAATTCCACCATCAACCTCAATTTAACCCTATTTGAACCACATCCAACTCCACCATCTCATTCTCCACGAAATCCACATTCACCACTTTCATCTCCATATCCTCTTTCTCCACATTCAATACCTCTCGTCACCTCTAATTTCACCTCTATAACTTTTTGTTATGAGAGTAAATCTCCATGACCAATATCAGTATAACAAAATGTTATAGGAGTAAATCATCATTAGTTTCATTAGTAAAATTATCATCAGTAACTACATTAAATTTATAATTATCAAGACTATCATTAATAATACGAGCGATACCTTTTAATTTACCAGCAATACCAAGTCTGCTCTTATTAACACTATCATATACTTTTGTTATATCTTCAGCATTACCATTAGTAGTAATATCAGTAATAGCAAGAAGAATATCAGCATTAGCAGGATGAAGATTAATAAGTTCAATAGAAGTAATAGAATTATCATTCTCAACTTCAATAGTAGTAATAATACGATGTACTTTCATAATGTTTAATATTAGGATAAGACTTATCAGAACTTACAGCTAGGTCTTGATTGACAAGTCTTATCAGACTGTTAAGTTCGTTTGCTGCAATATATTTAATGTTGATAATGAGCATTTCGAGGTTGAACACTAGCAACAGCATCAACAAAACTATTGTTGATAACATCAGTGCTACCAACCCGAAGGTCAGTAGCACCATGTTCATTAGAATGGCAGATCGTCATCACTCATTGCAGTAGCAACAAAACTAGCTGCTTTAGCTTTAGCCTCACGCTTTGCAGCAATAGCAGCACGAGCATCGTCCATAATCTGCTTGATAAGTACATTATATGCACCAACAAGAACAGGGTCAGTAGGTTGTTCGATACCTACAATATGATATACATATCGGTCATAATCCACAACATTGTAAAGATTGTCTTTACGAGTAAACGGATTACGGTCTTGTACACCAGCAGGTACAAACTGGCAAAGAACTTTGACAGCAACACCAGTCAGATACATACTAGCAAAGCCAGCTTCAGCAGCCTCGCCAACATAGTTGACAAATCTACCGTAGAACTTGTCTTTGCGCATTACAAGCAGTATCTGATTAAATGGCATCTGAATAGCACCAAGCATACCCATTCGATGTGTGCCATCAGGCATACTTTGAGCACCTTTGACAGGACTAGCAATAGTAATAAACGCATTGAGATAAGAATTGCCATTACGACCTGTACGTTCTTGACAATCAATATTAGTAATGACAGTAGTCATTACATAACTATGACCATCAGTACAGATGCGTCTAACAACATCATCAATGGTTTCCACTTGCGCAGAACTTTGGTTATCTGTATCAACAGTAGGTTGAACAGGTTGATTAACACTAGTAGTTGGATTAACTACGTTAACATTCTCGGAAGCAGCAGCACCTTGTGCAGCTTGTGCAAAATCTTTAACGTCTGGCATGACTATTAAGTATTTAATTACGCTAATCAGTAGCATTACTGACAGTTGTTTTCGTTTCAACTGCAAAGTATTTAATGTTGATAATGAGCAGCATCATCTAGTAGAGATTAATCTCTACTAAGATAACTAACAACAGCCGATAGTATTCCAAATACAACAGCAGTAATCTGTTCATCACTAGTTGGCTCTACTTTCAATGCTAGTATGATAGCTGGCATCATTAATATGATAGCAACTAACAACAATGGTTTGTTTGTTCTCATAATGATTAGTGTTAATAGTTAGTAATGTAATGAGATGAATAATCTCAAAATATTTAATGTTGATAATGAGCAGCATTATCATTTCTTCTATCACTTTTAGACGGGGGTAGTCAATCAAGTTTAACATGACCGGGGGTTATACTCACTAGCCTCACTAACATATTAGTATATACTATTTTCACTATTACAATTATTTTTATCATCATTATCACTTTTACCAAAACATTAATATATACTATCACCATCGTTGTAACCATTACTTCATTATTACCATTTTCATTAATCGTATTAGAATTTTCATCACTATTATCTTCACTAAAAATATTAATATGCACTATTTTCATTAACGTCATTAACAGTTTCATTATTATCATTATTACAATCGTTATTACTATTTCTAACAGTCCTATCTTCTCCTAGAACTTGACGGGATATCCAAGACTAGTTTAATCACCCACCTATTTATATTCACTAACTACATCAACATATTGATAAACTCTATTTCTATCATTATAATTATCATATTCAAGTTTACTTTTATATTTATATAGTCTTCTACGGTATTAAATGTTAAAATTAGTTTTTCTCTTGATAGATTCATTTAAACTATTACATTTGCTGAAAACAATTAAGTTATGGGAAAAGATAAAAGTGAAACTAAGCCTAAATACACTAGAGAATTTCATAGTGGAGATAGGAATAAAAAAGAAATTAAGATTCAAAGTAAACTTAAACTTGGAAGTACAGGTCTTGATTGTATTATTAAAACTAGATAAATTAGTATTATGATTAAAGTTGAAAGTAAATTTAAAGATTTTGGTATTAATATACCTACTGAATTAAGTGAAATAACAAGTGAAGCACTTGAAGCTGTTCTTAGTAATGTAGTAGTTGCTAAACATTATTGTATTGTAGCTCTTTGCCAAAATGAAAGTTTATTTGGTGTTATTAATAATAAAGTATCTACTGTTGAGGTTATACCAATTATTGCTAAGATTAGTGATGAAGATTCTAAACTTATTGGTATGAACAAAATGGATAAGATTATAATTGACCGTTCTACTCTTGAACGTGGTTATCATCTTTATCTTAAACATAATGTTCTTAGTCCTCAATTTATTAATAAGTTTATTACTAATGATACTGAATTAACTCGTTCTATTACTGTTGGTACTTTTGGACAAAAACAAGGATATAATAAAGGACAGAAAGTTTGGTTCTTAGAATTTAAAGTTATTGCTATTAATGATTTAAAAGCTGCTATTAATTCTGAATCTGGTAATTCTAATCCTTTTATTTATTCTACTAAAGATTAATTAGCTGCCATATTAAATTCTAAATATCGAACTCCTTTTAGAACTACTCATTGTATAACTTAAATTATAGGTACTTGTGTTCTTGTTTATAGTAGTAAACTAAAAGGAGTTCTTAAACTTTCAACTATGGATTTTAAAACTAATTCTAATTTTAATATAGCTAATACTAGTTCACACGAAGAATTTGATGATAATTATATTCTTATCTATAAAGATATGAATAATATTCTAGATGATATTGGTTTACAAGGAGATGAAAGAATACTTTGTAAATCTATTATTGAGAATCTTGAAAAAGAAGCTAGTATTAATATACGAAAAGATAAATGTGTTGCTATTCCTCATATTGGTACTATTCAAAAGAATTGGTATCGTTCCAAACTTATTAGTCATTATAAAGATTTTAAAGAAGCTAGAAAAACTATGACTAGAGAAGAGTATGAAGAATATACTGCGAAAGTTATGGAAGAAGAAAAGCAAAAACATTATGAAGAAGAAGAAAAGATTACTAATGAACGTAAGTTTAAAAAGAAACTTCTTCCTAAATGGATTAAACTAAGTAAAAAACACGGTATTGCTTATGCTAATCTTTGGGTATATGCTATGAGTAAACTTGAAATTATTGAATTTGATGAAGAAGTAGAAGAAATATATGAACGGTTTGGAATTGGATTGGATGCTGACCATAGATGAAACTGGTATGCCAAAAGCTCCTACACTTAAACAACTTCTTGATAGAGATGTTAGTCTTCTTTATACTAGAGATAAATCTCCTAATAAAGATATGTATATTAAAGAAGTTGGTGTTATTTATTATCTTGGCGACCCTAAAGGTCCTTGTTTACAAGAAGGTCTTAGTGAAAAAGAAGCTCTTAAAAAGGCTATTGAAAACTTTGATTTACCTAAGAATTATCAACCTGATATTCTTGTTTGGAAATTAATTAAAAGATATTATAATCAAAAAGCTGGAGCTGGTATGGAAGCTGTTCTTAACATTAAACGTGGTATTCATAATGTTGCTTTAGCTGCTAACAAACTAAATGAGCTATTAAATGATAAGTTATCTGATGGTGCAAGTCTTGAAGATGTTCCTACTGTTATTGGATATATGAAACAGATTAATGACTTAGCTAATCAATTTCCAAACACGATTAAAGCTCTTAATATTGCTGAGGAAAATCTTCTATATGAACAAGAGAATACTGTTGGTAGAGGAGGTACAGAAGTTATTTCTAGTATGATTGAAGAATAAGCTAATGCTAATTCATTCCATCCTCTACGGGGAGTATAGCGTAGGCACGCAGTGCCGAAGCGTACCCAAGCTAGTGTTGAACTTAATAATATTAATATGGAACTTAAAGATAAAAGATATAATGATATTAGACTTATTTTTAATGAAGCTGAACATAGTTATGCAGATACTTTAAATAATAGCTATATTAGTACAACTCAAATACTCCATCAATATCAACCTAAATTCGATAAGAACTATTGGTTAAGAAAGAAGTCTAAAGAGTTAGGGATAAGTGAGAAGAAACTAGAAGAGCAATGGTCTACTATTACTAAAGAAGCATGTGAACGTGGAACTAATACTCATAACGGTCTTGAAGATGGAGTTAAAGGCGCATCTATGTTTCAACAAGCTATTAATTATCTTGATAAAAGAGAAAATGGTGTAATGGTTACTATTGCTGATATTCCTAATTTTGGTGCTAGTTATAAACTTCTTAATCTTAATGATTTTATTGAAATTACAGGTAATAGATATCCTCTTATATATGATGCTTTTAAAATGTACACTGAAAAAGGCTATAAGATTTATAGTGAAATTGGTATGTTTCTTATAGATTGGTTAATCAGTGGTACTATTGATATTCTTCTTGTTAATGAGGATACTAATTGTGCTGTTGTAGGAGATTGGAAAACTAATCGTGGTGGATTAAAATTTAGTAGTGGTTATTATAAAAAAGATAAGACAGTTAAACCTGCACAACAAACTAATAATTGGGTTGAGAAAGATGAACGACTTTTAGCTCCTCTTAATCATCTTCCTAATTGTAATGGTGCTATATATAATTTACAACTTAGTATGTATGCTTTTGCTGTTGAATATATACTTGGTTTAACTATTAAAGGTATTTGGTTATGTCATATTGATAGTGATTTTGAACTTAACGAATATGGTATGCCAAGAAGATTTTCTGACGGTCTTTATCATATTAAAGAAAATCCTGTTGAAACTACTAAGTTCTTTACAATGAATTATTTACGTGATGATATTAGTAAAGTTCTTAAAGATAGAGAATTACAGATTAAAGCTACTGGTGTTCAAACTCAATTTAAACTTGCTATATGAAACTAAATAGAGATAATTTAGTTGGAGTAATTATTGGATTTATAGTTTTAGTTATATTTGCTATTTGTTTATCTAGTGGATGTGCTAAACGTATTACTCCTGTTCCTGAAATTAGATATGTGCCTGTTACTGATTCTACTGCTGTTAATGAATTAGTTCTTACTAAAGAGTTACTTCGTAGAACTCAAGATTCTCTTAATTCTTATAAGTCTGATACTACTATTAGTGCTGATTATTTTATTGCTAAATATAAGCTTGAACGTATCAGATATTATAATGATATTGCTGGCAAAGGAAATAATATTAAATTTCTTAGAGGTTGGATTAATAGAGTTCTTAATGAATAATAAGCTATGTATATAATTAAACATGAAGGCAATATTAGATTAATTGCTAACTGTCGTAAAAATAATAGAGAAATTAGTTTTATAAATTATAAAGTACAAATTAAAGTTCTATTATTTTGGGCTACTATTAAAAGTTTTAATGAAGACGATTATGCCGATGCTTGTGATTGTTTTCGTTATTGTACTAATCCTTATAAATATTAAATTATGGCTAACTTTGGAGATGCTTTTAAAAAACTTTCTATTAAAGAAGGTGGATATGTAAATGATAAAGATGATGCTGGTGGAGAAACTTATAGAGGTATAAGTCGTAAGTATAATTCTACTTGGCAAGGTTGGAATATGATTGACCAATATAAGAAACATTATACTGTTGGTAGTAAAGAATTTAAGTCTAAACTTGATAATGATATTCAACTTCAAAAACTTGTTTGGTCTAAATATAAAATTGGTTATTGGGATGCATTTGAACTTGATGATTTTAATAGTCAAAGAGTTGCAGAACAATTATTCGATACAAATGTAAATTGTGGTCAAACTGCTACTATTAAGATGGCTCAAAGAGTTTTAGGTCTTAAAGAAACAGGTAGATGGACGCTTGATTTACTTAACAAACTTATTGAAATAAAAGATTAACTTAATACTGTATAGAATCATGAAGAAGATATTAATAGCAATATTAGTAATAGTGATTATTAATTTATGTGCAACTTTATATTTATCAATAAGTCGTTTTAGTGTAGAAGTCAATTCATATAACAGAAGTGACACTGCTATTAATCGTACTCGGATTGATTCTATACAGTTAGTTATAATTGAAAGAGAAAGTGTAGTTTATAAACTTAAAGAACATGAAAAAGATATTGATGATAAAGTTATTAGTCTTAGTGATAGTGCTTCTTGGGAGTTATTCAAGAAGTTGGTGTCAGAGTGAGATTAATAATGTAGTGCATCCTCCACGGGGAGTCAATACTACTGACACAGTTGTTTCTGTTCCTATTAGTATGATTAAAGTTGCTAATGCTAAAATTATTAAAAGTAAACTTTATAAAGATATAATTGAAGAACAAGATAGTATTATTAGTCTTCAAAAAATTAAATATAATACTATCAATAATGAGATTAAAATTCTTCAATGTAATCTTGATAATACTAATAAAGTTAATGATAATTTAAATAAATCTATTGAACGTATTAAACGTAATAATAGATATTTGGTAGGCGGTGGTGCTGTATGCGCTATCGCTTTTGTTGTTTGTTTACTTGTTAAATAAAATATTATGGCTGATGGTAAATATCCATTTTTAGAATATATTGAAGAACCTGATAAAGAGAAAAATTATAAAAAAGCTAGTGATTGCGGATGGTATGACCCTCATAATAATTTTCTAATTGGAGATAGTGGTGGCTTTCTTTTAAATATTAGACCTGGTAAGTTTATTAATACTGAATTATTTAATGAACCTGCTAGAACATATCAAGCCACAGGTAAATATACTCAATTTAAAGTTGATAGTATTCCTCATAGACAATTTAGACGTAGAGAATGTGATAGAAGACGTAATGGATTTAGTGCTCCTTGTTGGCAAAATCCAGATGGAAGTATTGAAGATATTTGGATAACAGGTGCTCATTATAATTTTCTTAATTATACTCGAATGGAGCGTACAGATGAATCGTCTGTTATTATTACTAATCATGGAGCTACTGCTAAAAAGATTTATAGTTTTCCTAGTTTTATTGATGCTCAGTTTTGGACTTTTCAAATTATAGAATTTTGTAGACGTAATGGTTTACATCTTATTATTGATAAAACTAGACGTGGAGGTTTTTCTTATATTATGGCTTCTGATAGTTCTAACGAAGTTAATCTATCTAAACATAAAGTTGTTATTCATGTTGCAGCCGATAATAAATATTTAACTAAACAAGGAGGTTTAAGTGATTTTGCTGTTAATAACTTAAAGTTCTATGAAGAAAAAACTCCATTTAAAAGAGGTATATTTAGTCCAACCGCTGATAGTTTTAAACTTGGTTATCGTATGAAAAACGGAGTTGAAGCTGATGATAGTTGGTCTAGTTCTCTTTTAAGTGTTAGTGCTAATAATAATCCAGACTGTGCTATTGGTAAAGATGCTGTTACTATTAAAGTTGAAGAGTTATCTACAATGCAGAACTTTGATGACTTTATGAATGTAACTGAACCTACAATGACTGTTGGTACTCGTACTACTGGTACTCTTATGGCTTGGGGAACTGCTACTGCTGCTAATATGCAAATATTTGAACAAAACTTTTATAATCCTAGAGCATTTAATTTTATGCCATTTGAAAATGTTTGGGATAATGATGCTCGTAATGAAGTTTGTGGATTCTTTAAATCTTATGCTTGGGGACTTGAAGGTGAAATAGACGGAGTTAAAGGATTTGATGAAGATGGAAATAGTAATTTAAGAATAGGTCTTAAACTTGCTGCACGAGAAAGAATTAAAAAGAAAGAAACTGCTAAAACTTTTTCAGAATATCTTAATTATCTTGGTCAACGTGCTTTATTTCCTGCTGAATCATTTAGTAGTGCTAGTGAAAATATATTTAGTAGTGAAGCTCTAAATAAGTTTGAAGATAAACTTAGAGTAGATAATAGTTATAAATTTTATACTGACGGAGAATTATTTGAAGATGGTCTTAAGAAAATTTATTTTAAATCTAATGCTCGTATAAAAATTGAAAATCCTGATGCTAAAATTTATGATTATATTCAAGGTGTTCCTAGACACGGTAATGAAGATCCTCATGGTTGTATAAGAGTTTGGTTTGCTCCTGAATATGAAGAAACTTATATTGATGATAGACTTGTAAGAGCTATTCTTCCTGGAACTTATGTTGCAGTTTATGACCCTGTTGGTATTGATAAAGATAAGAAAGAAATTACTGATAGACATTCTCATAATAGTATGTTTGTTGTTGAAATGCCTAGAGAACGTAATGGATTTAAACCTAAATTATGTGCTGCATATTACGGACGTACTGAAAGACTTGAAGAAGCTGATGAAAAGTTTTATAGATTATGTAAATGGTATAATTGTATTGGTACTGGTTTAGTAGAAATAAATCGTGGTGAAACTGTTTCTAATTTTCGTAAATGGAAAGCTGCTAAATATTTAGGTCATGAACCTTTATTTGTTTGGGATGCTACTATTAAAGAAAAAGTTAGTACTAGTTATGGTTATAGTATTGGTAATGGTCCTAAAAAACTTGATGGTCTTAGACTTCTTAAAGAGTTCTTATATGAAGTTATTGGTAAGAATGAATTTGGAGAAGATATATACGTTTTTGAAAGATTTCTTGATTATCAAACTATTCTTGAACTTAAAAAGTTTAATGCAGATGGTAACTTTGACCGTATATCTAGTCTTATACTTTTAGGTATATATTGGAAGTCAATAGATATTAAAGGTAAGAGAGAACTTGCTAATCGTAAAAAAGTTACTGAAGATAATGATAAAACAGATATTTTTAATAGAAATTGGTTTTGAAATTAAATAAGTAAATATATGTATAATTTTGGTAGAGTTGATTTTCCTAATCAACATGTTAGCTATACTGAAAAACAAAAAGTTGAATGGTATGCTAAATGTTGTGATTATGTTATAGAAGCTGGTATTGCTTGTAAAGCAGATTTTGATGTAGAAGAGAAATTTAATATTCTTCTTGGTAATATTCCAAGAATATATTATAAGAAAACTCTTAATCCTTATAATGAGAAAGATGAAAATCTAACTCGTTTTCCTGCTACTATGCGCAATTACGATATGATGAAAGGTATTATTCGTAGATATATTGGTGAATATATTAAGAATCCACATGATTTTATTGTTGGTGCTAATAATCCTGAAGTTGTATTTGCTAGAGATGCAGAACTTGGTAGACAAATTATGTTACTTGCTGAACAAGCTGTAGCTAAAAGAATACAAGAAAGTTATATGCAGTTTGTTAATGAAGGTAATAATCCTGAGAAATTTAATGCTGAACAAGCTGTAGATATTGAGGCTTTTATTAAAGAATTTAATGAAAATTTTATTGATGATATAAGTGCTCAAGGTCAAGATTTAATTAATGTTATTGATGACCTTACTGATGCATTTACTATATATGCTAGAGCTTATTTTGAATTTGTTACTTTTGGGGCTTGTTATACTTATAGAGATGTTGTAGGTAGCCAATTAATTAAACGAGTTGTTAGTGTTAGAGATGCTTTTCCAGTTCATAATGATAGTATGTTTGCTGAGGATTATGATATGTTTGCCGAGCGTCGTATGCTTACTAGACAACAAATTATAGATGAGTTTTATGAATATCTTTCTGAAAAGGAACGAGAAGCGCTTGATACTTATTATCAATACAACACTACTAGTTCTAGCGATAAGGCTCTTCTAAATTGGGATAAATATATGCACTACTTTGGTGATGTATGTGCTAAATTTAATAAAGACGATTTACAACATATTAAGAATACTAATATAATGGCTCGTGATGCAAATAACGGTCTATTTGAAGTATGGCATGCTGTTTGGAGAGGTGAAATAAAAGAAGGAATACTTACTTATAATGATGGAGCATTTGTTACAACAAGAATTGTTGATGAAACTTATCAGCTTAACCTTGCTGGTGGTGATATTAGTATTGAATGGGTGTGGCGACCTCAAGTTTATGAAAGCGTTAGGATTGGTTCTCGTGCTACAAGCATATATCCTTATAAGGCTCGTCCTATTGCTTATAATAGAAATGGCAAACTTCCTTATAATGGTATTGCAGAACTTCTTCCAGGTTTTGGAAGATTTAGTATTGTAGATACAGTTCTTCCTTATCAAGTATTTCGTAATATAGTTGCTTATCATAGAGAAATGGCAATTGCTAAAAACAAGATGAATGTACTTATGATTGCTAAATCTCTTCTTGGTAAGAAACCTGCTGATACCATATATCGTATGGCAGCTGATGGAGTTCTTTACATTGATGATGAAGATGATTCTAGTATTGTTAAAGCACAAAATGTTCGATATCTTGAAAGTCGTATGAATAATTATATTACTGAACTTGGACAACTTATTCAAGAAATTGAACAGACTGCTAAGATGGAATGCGATATGACTCCTCAACGTTATGGAGAGATTGCTAATAGTGCTGGTAAAGGAGTAACAGATGAAGCTGTTATTCGTGGAAGTATGGGTTCTGTTATTATCGAATTTATATTTGATAAAATGAGAGAACGAGATTATCAAGCTGAAATGGATTATACTAAACTTGCTTGGATTGATGGTCTTAATACTTCTTATAAAACTAAAGATGGTGATATTAGATATTTAAATCTTGATGTTAATAATCATATTTTTGCTAATTATATTGTTACTTGTAAAACTTCTGTTAAAGAACGTGAGAAACTTGAACAATATAAACAATTTGCATTTAGTGCTGCTCAAAACGGTAATATGGATATGGCTAATGCTGCTATACGTGGAGATAATGTTGCTCAAATTAGTAAACTTATTGATAAATATCAAAATATTCAAAGAGAGCATGAGCTCGATATTGAACGTGTTTCTCAACAAACAGAACAACTTCGTCAACAATTTGAACTTGCTAAAATTGATAGAAAAGCTGAACAAGATAGAGAAACTATTAGAATTGAAAAGTATCTTGATGGACAAATAGAAGCTATGAAAGCTAACGCTAATATCATGAGTTTTGATAATGGTCTTAGTGAATCTGAAAAGAATCAAGCCGAAGAACGTATGGAAAATGCTAGACTTAATATTGAACGTACTAAACTTGGATTAGATGCTCAAAAGACTGCTGTTGAAGCTAGTCTTAAAGAAAAAGAATTAGCTGTAAAAGTCAAAGAAAGTAATGATAAAGTAAAGATTGCAAAGACGAATAAAAATCGTTATGATGTTAAAAGTAAATAGTTGACTGTAATTCTAAATTTTGTTCATAATAGGGCTGGACTTGCTTGTGAAAGTAGGTTCAGCCCATTTTCTTTTTTATTTACATCATATAAACGATTTCCGGCTCATTCTAAGCATTTTATCTATTCCGTGATAGATTAATCATCTCAATAAAATTTGATTATTGTAGGGCTTGTCTGAAAGCGACAGCAGTATTTATTAGACCTAAATAGGTACGATTAGCAATAGTAAAATACATTAGAAATCATCTTAATGGTGAACACATTTTAACAATATAAGTAAAACTCATATTATTAATAAGATTTATATTTGTGATATAGTAATTAATTAAAAACAAAGAATTATGCCTAGTTTTGATAGTTTTGGTTTTAACGGTGAAACATCTAATGTTGATGTAAAACCTACTGACGACGTTACTGACCTTGATACAGGTAAAACAGGACAGTTAGATGCTAATGGTAATGCTGTTGATGATATTACCGGAAATGGTAATGGAGATGGCAATAATGGTGATGCTAATAAAGATAAACAAACTTCATCCTCTACGGGGGGTCAAACCAAGGATACTAAAAATCCTGATGATGCTACTGCTAATGAGCATGATTTAGAAGAAGGTACTATTATTGAAGATGGAGATAATAAATATACTGTTGATAAAGACGGTAATCTTATTGACGATAAAGGTAATATCTTTAAAGCTAAAAATGAAGTTGCTGCTTATCTTAAAGAATTTGAAGTAGAAGATACTAGTAATGAAGATAAAATTGATGTTAAATTAATTCAAGAACTTGTAGGTGTTTCTGTTACTTCAGAAGATGGCAAATCAGTTACTTTTGATAATACTCCTCAAGGAGTTGCAAGTTATGTTCAATCCGTTCTTGATTTAAAACGTGATGAATTTGCTAAAGCTGGAGTTAATAAATTATTTGAAGATTATCCTGTTGTTAGTGATTTTCTTAATTATTATGTTGCAAATGGTAATTCATTTGAAGGCTTTGGTGAACTTAGAGATAGAAGCGGTATTGAAGTCGATGAAAATAATGTGAGCCAACAAGAAGCTATTGTTCGTGAAGCGTTTAAGGAATTTAATCGTCGTGGTAATGTTGATAAGTATATTCAATATTTGAAAGATAGTAATGAACTTTTCAATGTTGCTAAAGAAGAACTTGAAGCTCTTCAGAAAGCTGATAACGATGTACGTGAAGCTAATGCTAAAGAGGCTTTACGAGTTAAAGCAGAAGAAGAAAAACAACTTGTAGAATTTTGGAATGGTGTTAAAGAATGTATTGATAAACGACAAATTGCCGGTTATCGTATTCCTGAAACTGTTATTATTGAACGTAATGGAAAACAAATTTCTACAACTCCAGAAGATTTCTTTAATTATGTTTATCAAGTTGATGATAAAGGACTTTCTCGTTATGAAAATGATTTAATGAAGTTATCTCCTGCTGAAAGACGCGATGAAGAACTGCTTAAAGCTTGGCTTAAATATACAGGTAAAGGTTATGATAGTTTGATAGAAATGGCTGTTTCTGATAAAGAAGCTAAAAAGTTGAAACTTACTGCAAGTCAACGTAAATCTACAAGAGGAGCTATTAAAATAACTAAACCTGATAGTAAAAATGACGTTCTAAAAGATGAACGTTTTGGTTATTAATTTAATAGTAAATTTGTAGATGAAAACATTACGTGTTATTGGACAAACTCGTTATGAAGATAGAGGTTATTCTAATGAAGAATCAATTGCTTATCTTCAATTACAGAAGCCGGAAGAAATTAATAGTTTTCTGACTTATAATTATGGTATGGATAGCGACCGTTTTCCTTTAAGTTTTATTACTGAAGGGCAAGGTAGCCGAGGTATTAAAGATATTGCTACTGTACAGTGGACTTGGAAGACTATGGGTCGTATGAAGTTTACTGACTTTGTAACTTATTTTAATACTGCTGTTACTAAACCTGGTCTTAATGGTTCTGAATTTGAAGTTCATTTCTCTACTCACTGGTTTATTGAACAACATGGTCTTACTGCTCCTGATGGTATTACTCAAGTTCGTATTCAGAAAGATTTAGGAGAATCTGCTTATGGTTATGGTTATCTTTTGAAACTTACTTCTCCTAATCCTGATGCTTATGTTGACCCTCAATGGTTGACTAAAGGTATGTATTGGGCTATGAGTGCTCCTACTGTTTCTGAATCTTATTCTAAAGGTAACAGAAGTAATACTATGGGTCCTGCTGGTATGACTTCTCAACTTGAGTTTTATCGTTATTCTAAAGAAATAGCTGGTAATCTTGCTAATGTTATTACTCAATATCAATTCCAAAACGATAATGGTGGTACTTCCAATCTTTGGATTAATGAAGAAATGCGCCAGTTCAACTTGCACATGAGAGTAATGAACGAAGAGCGGTTATGGAAAGCTGAATATAATCGTTTACCTGATGGTACAATTCCTTTGAAAGACCATGATAATGGTAAACCTATTTATCGTACTGCTGGTATGTTAGAAATTTGTCGTGAATCTAACTATGATACTTATGGTGAAGTTCTAACACTTAATAAACTTGAACGTACAATTGGTGATGTTCTTGACCGTGATACTCAAGATGGTGATAAGAAAGTTGTTCTTATGGGTGGTAAAGGATTTATTCGTGACTTTGAAATGGCTATTAGAACTGATGCTAAAGAAAACGGATTTATCACTCCTCTTGGTGAAAAGATGATTCAAGATAATGGAGAAGGTCTTTCTTATGGACGTTACTTTAATAAGTATAAAACTCCAGATGGTTATATCATTACAGTTGTACATAATGCTTATTTCGATAAGGGTACTGATGCTGAAGCTGCTAAGCAAAATGGTATGATTCATCCTACTACTGGTTTGCCTATTACTTCTCATCAAGCTGCTTTAATTGATATGAGTAATTATAAAGGTAATCAGAATGTTCGTATTGTACGTCAAAAAGGACAGGCTTATAAAGCTAAAGTTATTGAAGGTATGACCGATATTCCTGCTTGCTGGGGATTGCCTAATACTAATCATGCAGCTACCGAAATTGATATGGCTCGTTATGAAGTTAAAGGTTCTATTGGTTTGCAAGTAGATAATACTACTAAGATGTTCTTGTTAAAATGTGTATTATAATCATTTAAAAGAAACTATTTAAGATATGGATTTTAATAAAGTAGGCGAAGCTAATAAAGCAGGAGAAAATGCTCCTGCTGCTTCTAATGAAAATACAGTTAAACAGGTTATACCCCCCGTAGAGGATGGAGATGATAATAGACCTAACAATACAGTAGGATTTAGAGATGAAAGTCTTGATGAACCTTATACTGAAAAACGAACTATTACTATTAATTTAGTTACTAATTATTCATTATATCGTAGAGCTAATGATAAAACATTACCTAAACGAATGGATAAAATTGGTAGTTGTGTTCGTAGTTCTCGTACTCTTTCTTCTAATAAAGGCGAGATTGAATCTTATTTTCCTGCTTTGATTGGTCTTGCTCCTAATAACGAAAACTTTATTTCAAGGGTTAAGGCTTATCTTAATAACATTAGTGTTGCTGTTGATGAATTAGGTAAGACTTTTGATATTTCTTTCTTTTGGAATCGTAAACGAGATTATCTTCGTTTTAGAGCTGAAGAAGAAGCTATTGAAACTGCCTATTTAAATAGTGACCGTAAAGGAGTTAAAGAACTTCGAGAAGCTCTTGAGTCTAAGATTACTAAACTTAATCTTCTTGAAAGTGAAAAATATAAATATGGTTATCCTGTTGTTCTTGATGATTATCTAATTTATCGCCATTGTTTATTGTATAAAGATGTAGCTAAAGATATTGCTCTTATTAATTCTGACCCATCTATTAGATTCTATTTTAAAGATGACCAAAGAGAAGCTGAGCGTCTTGCTAAACATCGTCAGGAAATTAATGCTGCTAAGAGTAACTACGTTAAACTTCTCACGAATAGTGATTTGTTTGATGCTGTATTTATTCAATACTGTGTTGCTAACAATATTAATATTCCTAATGGCATGTCTATGGATATGGTTGATAAGCAATCGCATCTTGATAAATTTAGTACAAACGAACCTGTTAAGTTTAATAAACTTTGTAATGATAAAGATATTACTATTAAGTCTTTAATTGAGGTTCTTGTTTCTCGTGGAGAATTTATCAGAGCAATTCATAATCAGAATATTACTACTCCTGATGGTGAATTTATCGGTGCTAATGTTAAGGAAGCTGTTGTATGGTTTAAGAATCCTGCTAATAGTGCTCTTGTTAGTGCTTATAAAAACAAACTTAAAAACATTTGATTATGAACATTGGGGAGATGCACGTGACGTTCAGAGAACTAGCACAGCAGATGGGTATGCAGACCGTTCGTGCTATTCTCATGGAGGATATAGATATTTGTCTTAATGCTGCTATAATTGAAAAAGCTAGAAATGTAATAGTAGAAAACGTTGGACCAGTTCCTTATAATGATAAGGTTGCTCGACAAAATGCTTCTATTAGTCCTGTTAATGCTCTTAGAACTTTATACACAGCGGGTACTGTTAACGGCGGAGATATTACAGGTAATGGAACAGAAGTTGACCCTTATAAAATTAATATTGATAGCGACGGAATAATGCTATATACAGGCTTTCAAGTTAGTTATAATAGTAAGACAATTTATGATTGCAGAATTATTGAAGCTGAAGATTTAGGTCAAACGCTAAGAGATTTCTGTAATCGTGCTGCGAAAGATGCTCCGATAGTTACTATATTTGGAGATGAATCTGGTATCAATGTTGATATATATACTGGACGTAATAATACAGTTAAACCTCAATTAGTTAAATATCTTTATATCAAAGAACCTGCTAAAGTTAAGTTTGATGAAGATAGAGAAGAAGATTGGGTTAATTGTGATTTACCTCCTTATTTACATATGGAAATAGTTATGCGTGCAGTACAGATTTATCTTGCTAGTATTGGTGCTACTTCTAATGGAGCTGATAAACAAAGTTAAACTCTAAATTAAATTAAAAATGAGACAGTTTTTGTTGGCGGGCAAAGTCGCTTATGGAGCGAGCTTACCTCTTGCTGCTGGAGCGGTTGCTTTTACTTATCTTGCTAATGGCAAGGAAACTATTGACGCTGACGGTACTAAGATTACCGATAAGTTTTACATTAATCTTGGTCGTGAAGCAAATGGTCCAGTAGTTCTTCCAGCTTATAAGAAACATCTTACTTTTGTTAAAGGTACTTATCAAGCTGCTACTACTTTCTCTGCTAATCTTACTATCGGAGATGTAAATGCTTATTCTGATTATTCTATCATGATTGTGAAGAAAGGATTAAAGTTCAATGAACGTAATCGTTGGACTGCTACCATTCATACTGGTCTTAATCCTACTGCTAATGATGTAGCGCAGAAATTAGCTAATCAGATTAATAACAATACTATTGGTCATGGTATTAAAGCAACAGTTGCTGATGCTAAAATTACTTTAACTGCTGAGTCTAAAGGTATTGATTATGAAATTCTTGGAGCTGATGAATTAGTTGGTATTAGTGTTACAGTTACAGCTACTGGTTTTCCTGCATATGGAGATGCGGCTTATATTACTGATTTGGCTAATAAAGCTGCTGCCGATGCTGGTATCGAATATACTTATCGAGATACTTATACTGAACTGTATCCTACATATCCGCTTAATCCTTTGAAACAACCTGATAGTGCAGATGCTGGATATACTATCTTTACTCTTCGTTTTGCTGTTCCACGTGAAATGAAAACTAGAGATGAAGTTGTTCATCAGATTGTACAAATAGCATTCCCAACTGGAGCTACTGCTATTGCAACTGTTGAAACTATCCTTAAAGCTATTGCCACTGAAGAAAAAGCATAACCTGTTACCCGACTTGATTAGGTAAATATTTAGGTAATATTAATCAAATAGGGGCTATTGGTATTGACATTACTGTTAATACTGATAGTCCCTATTTTTATTTTATAAAGATGGAATTAATACAAAATGCTTTTGAACAAGGTCTTGTTCCAGGCATTGTTATTGTAATTTATCTTATAGTTAATAAGATAATAGATAGTAAAAAGAAAGATCCTTTAGCTGATATTGCTAAACTTCTTAATATAGTTACCAAAGATATTATAGATAAAGATAGAGAGAAATCTAAAGCTGTCATATCTATTGCTATGGTTAATGCTGCTTCTGAATGTGCAAAGTTTGTTGCTTCTACTATCATTACAAATAACGTTGATGCTAATCGTGACCAAATTGAATATAATGCTAGACACTTAGTTAACAGTGTTTATTATGATGCTTATTCTAAATTAAATATGTATCGTGGAGATGAAGATTATCTTAGTCATTATATGAAAGATGAATGGAAAGAAGATGTTTATGGTGATATTATTAATATAATATATAATAAACATCTTGATTCTAATCAACGTATATTAGCATTTAATAAACGTATTGATATTAGAGTTAATGATTATACTGCATATATTATTAATAAGGCTTTTAAATAAGATGATATTATGATAGGTGGTTATATTAATAATCCAAAACAGCTATCTAAAGAGATGCAATTGCGTATTGCAGCTATGGCTGAAAAACAAGCGAGAATAGCAGAATTAGGCTTTCCATTGGACGAAAAAAATTGGTGCAAGTTAACACAAGGACAAATTTTAATTCAAGCTCTAGAAGCCTTAGAATTGCTTTCTGACGAAGAACAAAAATCAATTATTAATTCATATAATAACTTGATGGTAGAATGAGTGAACAAATAGATGATAATTATGTTAATGGTGTCTATGTAAAAGCTAGTGGAACTGAACAAGTTGAGATTACTCCTCAATATGTTTATATGACAGTTCCAAGTAAATTTGTTTGTACTTATCACAAACTATTAGTTCTTATGGCACAATATGGAGTTGATATGCTTAATGATTGTTCTGCTACTTGTAAAGGTAATAATAAAAATATTATTACTTGTTGGAATATGTTCCAATCTGCAATGGCTGCATATCAACTTGGTCAAAATAAACTTGCTGAAACACTTCTTAAATATATTAAAGGACAACTTAATATTATTTATGAAGGTAGTGAACAAGTTCAGTATAGTGGTTCTATTACTCTTCCTGTTGATGAAGAAGGAAAAATTCATGCTATAGTTAGTTGTGGAGATGCTCCTAAGTTTTATGTTGACCCTGAAACTGGTAAACTTTGGGAACAAAGAGAAGAAGGTAAAGAATATAATGAAACTTATAGTCTTAGTAATGTTGATTATAATAATGAATAACATGAATGTATTCCATCCTCTACGGGGAGTCTACACTAAGAATTTAATAAACTTAAAGAATATATGGAAACAATAGAAAAAGAACTTGGTAAAGTTAGTCTTACTTGTAATGGTCAATGGAGTCCTGATAGACCTTACGATAGACTATGTATAGTTCATGATGGTTTCTATGCTAGCTATATTTCTCGTAAAGCTACTCCTGCTGGTATTCCATTACCTAATGAAGAATATTGGCAACCTATTGCTAAACTTCGAGAAGATTTAGTTATTGATTATGAAACCTTTAAGAAAGAAATACTTGAACTTATTGCTGTTGTTCAAAGAGGGCTTAAAGCTGCTAGAATTGTAGTATCTACAATGGAAGATAGAGATGCTCTTACTTGGGAACAAATTGGAGTAGGTTGTGAAGTTTATGTTATTGAAACTAAAAAGAGTTATATACTTGATGAAATAACTCCTGTTAATAATGCTAAGAAATGGCATCTTGAGGCTGATTCTGAAATTGGTTCTAAATTTGTAGAATCTTTTAGTGGTATGTTTCCAAGAGCAATTGCAGAACGTGCTGTTGCTGATGAATTTGGTATTAATATACAAGATAATTATCTTCGTCGTAACGTAGTAGTTAATTATATGGCACAAGTACTTAAACAGTATTTTGAAGATAATGCTGTTCAAATACTTGAAGGTCAGATTACTCCTGATATGCTTAGTGAATCTGTTAAACAAATGTTTACTGCTTCTCAGATTACTAACGCTGCTGATGAAGAAGATTTAACTGTTGTTGATAATCTACTTAAATTTGCAGATAAAGACTATAATGTAAATGATTATAGTGGAAAGGCTCGTAAATATCTTCGTAAAAATATGATTAGTGGTGTTAATACTCTTACTCAAGATATGATTAACGAGCCTAATACTATTTATATACTTCAATATGATTATTGTTTAGCTGGACAAACTATTGAACTTCCAGATGATAGTATAATTCTTTGGAGAGGTGGTAGATTATATGATGGAGCTGTTAAACTAAATAAATGTAGACTTCTTAGTAATTATCGTCAGGAAGATATGTTTGATAAAGAAACTATATCTTTAGATGGTGATTGGGCTAAAGGTCAAATACTTTATCATCCTCTTGATTTAGGCGAAGATAATAAACAAGTTGAAATTACAGGTTGGGGTGGTTCTTATACCAATGATTTTTATTGGTTTTGGGATGGAGAAAAATGGGTAAGTATGGGTTTTGATTTATCTGTTTATCTTACTCGTGCTGAATTTGAAGCTTTCTTAGAGAAGTTAAGAGAAGAAATGGAAAAGTTCTATGCTTGGCTTCTTGAAGAACTTAGAAAGATTAATAAACATCTTGAACTTCATGACCAACAGATAAGTAATCTTCAACAAGAAGTTTCTAATATTAATACTAGAATAGATAATCTTATTACTGAATATAACGCTAAATTTACTGATATTTATAATAAGATTGGAGATTTAAATAGTAGTATAGAAGGTAGTATTAATAATCTAGAACAATATATTAATAATAAGATTAAAGAGATTCTTAATAAGATAGACCAAATTGGTGGTAACATAAGTAATGAGTATAAACAATATTTTGAAGATAATTATGTTTCTATGTTTAAGAACATGATTAAAGCTGGTACTAATATTACTTTTGTTGAAAACTCTGATGGTACTATTACTATTAATGCTACAGGTGGTGGTTCTGGCGGCGGTGGATTAACCGAACAAGAAGTAAGAGATATTGTTAATTCTATGCTTAATAATTATTATACTAAGTCTGAAATTAATGATATTATTGCTGGTATTGAAGGCGGTGGAGGAAGTGGTGGAGATGGCACTCATAATGTTATGTCTACTACTCAACTCGGTGAAGCTAGAACAGGTAAATATCTTACTATGAGTAAGTTTGCTGATAGTGAAACTAAACCTAGCAGACTTGATGTTGATTTTAATACTCTTTATACAGATATTAAAAATAAATTAGTAAATGATGGATTTGGCTCAGGCGGTAGTGGAGGAGGAACAACAGGTGGAGTAACTGCTACTCAAGTACAAACTTGGATTGCTGCTGTTATGCCTATTGGTTCTATTATGCTTTGGGATACTACTACACCTCCAACAGGTTGGGAAATATATACTGCTGCTCAAGGACGATTTGTTATGGGTCATATAGGTGGTGGTATTAATATTTATAATAATCCTAAACAAAATACTCTTGATTGGAGTACTGTTCTTAAAAATGTAGGTGATACTTATGACCCTGCTACTCCTGGTTTAAATATTGGAGCTTACGGTTTTTATATTGGTGGTACTGATTTACCATTACATCAACATGCAATTGCCGCTAGTTCTGGTAAATGTGGTGATGGTAATCATCATGTTATAGTTCCTAGTAACTGGCGAGCAAATGATCATGGTAGATCTTTGGACCAAGATTGTAGAAATACTTATCCTTATGGTACTACTAAAACTAATTATTGGGATTTAAATATTAATAAAAATACCAATTGGTATATGACTGGACCTAATATTAGTAGAAATGGTGAAATGGTGTGGACACAAATTAGTACAGATAATTGGACAGGAAATTATCTTGCTATTAATAAACTATTACCTACTGTTGCTTTACATTATATTAAACGTGTTTCTAATCCTTGGTAATTATGTTAGAAGAGAATGTTTTTGTTGGTACTAATTGCCAATCTTTTGATCCTAGTAAAGTTCAATGTGATAAAGAAGGCAATATGCCGATTCATATACTGGATAAGTATTGTGAAGAAACTGATACTAGATATAATATTTATCCTTTGACTGTTATTCAAGCTATTTTTGATGGTGTAACTGGAACAAGATTAGATAGAATACTTGCCGCTTGTAATAGTATTTATTTAACTTGGGAAGGTACTTTTGCCGATACTGTTAATAAACTTGATAAAATTTATCGTCGTAAAGGATATATTATAACATATCGTGATGAAACTAATGTTAATTGGACTCAACGATATAATAGTGATGATATTAGTGATGAAGCTTGGACTAATCCTGACAATTGGGAAGGATGGTCTTTTGATACTGTTATTAAAGATTTGTCTGAAGCTCTTAAAAAAATATTTACTAATATAGGTGATTATAAAGATTTTCTTGATGTTATTACTAGTTTTATTAACGAGTTTGTTATAAATGTATTTAACAATCTTAATAATTATCCTGAACTAGTTAATATTATTAAGAATAGTACAGTTGAAAGTTTACCTATTATTGTTAAAGACATATTCAATAATATTAATGATTATCCTGAACTTAAGAATATATTTAATGAATATGTTAAACAATGGACTGAAACCATCTTTAATAATATTTCTTCTTATCCTGCTCTTAGTCAATTTATTACTAATGCTATTAATTCTCATGTAGAAACTACTATTAATAATATATTTAACAATATTGATAATTATCCTAACATTAAGAATCTTATTATTAATAATACTATTAACAAAGTAGTTGATATATTTAAGAATATAGGTCAATATCCAGAATTACAAGAAACTATTCAGAATAATGTTAATGAACGAGTAGATTATATATTTAATAATATTAATAATTATCCTGAACTTATTGGTATCCTTTCTGATTTAGTTTGTAATTGTGTTCAGAATATATTTGCTAATATTAATAATTATCCTTCTCTTGTTACATGTATTAATAATGCTGTAAACAGTAGAACTGAATATATATTTAATAATATTGATAGATTTCCTATTCTTAAGAATCTTATTGAAACTAAAGTAGAATCTAGAGTTACTTATATATTTGAAAATATTAATAGTTTTACTGAATTACTTAATGTTATTAAAGGTAATATAGAAGATATATTTGATAATATTGATGACCATACTAATCTTAAACTTGTAATTGAAAATAAAGTTGAATCTACAGTTGAAAAGATTCTAACAAATATAGATGATTATCCTATCATTAAGGAAAAGATAACACAGTTTTGTAATGAAGCTATTGAAGCAAAAAGAGGTGTTGCTAATGGTATAGCTAGTCTTGATGGAGATGGTAAAGTTCCAGCAAGTCAATTACCAAGTTATGTTGATGATGTTCTTGAAGGATATTTTATTGATGATACTCATTTTGCTGAAAAATATGTTGAAGATGCTCCTGTATATTATACTCCTGAAAAAGGTAAAATTTATGTTGATATAAGTGAAGATACTGAATATAGTGGTAAAACTTATCGTTGGTCTGGAACTAAATATGCAGTTATATCTGAAACTTTAGCTTTAGGTGAAGTTACAGGTACTGCTTACGATGGCGGTAAAGGTAAGAAAACTACTGATATTGTCAATAGTTTATCTAATGAACTTGTTAGTAGACTAGATAGAGTTGAACAAACAGCAGAAGGACTTAAAATTATATATAGTAAATCTATTAAAAATAATGATACAAATCTATATAATACTCCATCTCCTGTTGGTCTTGTTTTAAATAATGCTAGTAAAACTGCTAATGGTAGTATGTCTGCTGCTGATAAAGTTAAACTTGATGAAACTTTACCTAATCAAATTACTGAACTTAGTAATAATGTTTATACTAAAGAAGAAATTAATAATAAGTTTGATAATGTGCCGACAGTAGAAAATACTTATACTAAAGCTGAAGTTGATAAAGCTATTGCTGATGCTATTAAGGCTTTAGTTCCTGATGGTTATGAACTTGTTATCAAAAAGAAAACAACTTAATATTAATTATGGTGGTGCTGAATAAGCATCACCATTTAAAGTTTATAAAATTATGCAAGATATTAATCAACAATTATATGAAAGAAAAGATACTCCTCAAGAATTTATTCCTGTTTACAGTGCAGTTGTTACTGTTTCTGATGATATATATACTTATGGAGAAAAAGAATTTACTTGTGATAAAACTTTTGATGAAGTAAGAGAAATATTATTAAAAGGTGGAGGTATTATTGCTATTGATAGTTATAATAGTAGAATTAATTTTTATGAGATTATTGTAAATAGAGAATATATCAGGTGTGATGTTACTTATTATAATAATAATAATAATATTGAAAAAATTATTTTATCATGGGATAAAAATGCAGGAACTAAAACTATTAATACTAATACATTTATAAGTAAACTTTCGTTTATTAAAAGTTATAATATTGGAACTATAATTACTAAAATACTTAATAGTGCTACTAATGGAGAAGTATTAACTGCTATAAATTCTATATTTATTAATTTTGATGGATTTACTTCTGCTATTAATAAACCTAATTCTATATTTTATGATGATAACGGAAAATATAGTGTTAGAATTAGTGGTAGTGTAGTTGTAATAGTATGGGATGCAGATACGTATATAGGGCATGTTACTATTGATAATACAGGAGCTTATACTTATAATACTATTCAAGTAATTGACCAAACTCTTTATAGATTGTCTGCTCTTACTGTTGAACCTATTGTTAATCCTAAAATATGGATAGGAACTGCTACTCAATATGCTGCTATTGCAAAAAAAGATGTCAATACTACTTATATAGTTAAATCAGATGCTTAAATTATGGCTATATATCAAGGAGATATTGGAATACATGATATTAAACTTGGTAGTATAGATGTATTTGAAATATATCAAGGTTCTAAACTTGTTTATCCTGAGAATACTGAAATTACTGTTACGTTTAAATTGAATGTTTCCGGAACTGTTACTATTGATGGTTATACTCCTGTTATAAGTGAAAACAATACTAAATTTGTATTTACTATTCCTGTTAAAATTAATTATACTGCTATTATTGAAGCTGACCATTATAAGTCACAAACTATTACAGGTACTAGTGGTTATTTACCTATAACTCATAATGTAGAATTAGTATGGAATACAGAATATGTATCTTATACTGTGACTTTTCCTACAGATGGAGTTAAGGTTTTATTTGATGGAATAGAAAAAGGAGTTATAACTAATGGTAAGTTAGTTGTATTAATTGATGATATAGAAGCTAAAGATAGTTATACTGTTACATTTGAAGGTAGTAAAGCTAGTATATATGATACTAGTACATTAACAGTAGTTAATAGTAGTATAGCTAATACTGGTGGTGTTTATGATTTAAAACTTCCGACTAGTTCTGTTAAAAGTGGATATAAGAGAACTGATTATGCATCCTCCACGGGGAGTATAACCAAGGGTTCTACTTATGCTGGAACTTGGATTGAAACTGTTGTTAATCTTACTGCTAGTTTTACTAGTTCTACTACTTTAGGTAGTATAAGTAATAATGTATTAACTATACCTAATAATGAATCTACTAATGCTAAAAGTGGTACTTTAACTGCTGTATTTACTTTAGAAAATAGTCAAACTAAAGAAGTTAGTGCTGCTTTAAATCAAGCTGCTGGTGCTAAAGTTTATACTGATTGGGTATTAGATTTACAAATTGATGGAACTAGTGTTGAAGCTAAAGGCGGTACTAGAACTATTACCGCTAATGTTGCCCGTAGAACTTATAAATGGAATAACACTGGTACTGTTTATAGTGAAACTACTACTCCTACTCTTAGTATTAGTGGTAGTGCTAGTCTTAGTGGAAATCAAATAAAATTTACATCAAACGAGAGCGTTTCAGCCCGTTCAGCGACACTTACAGCTAGTTATGTAGGATTGTCCAAAACGGTTACGATAACTCAAGCAGCAGGCTCAAAAGTGTATTCAGCGTGGTCTGCATGGACTGTTTCTATCTCAGCAAGTACGCAAACGATAGACGCAAGTGGGGGAACATCAACAATAACTACTAGTGCTAGTCGTTCTAGAACTTGGACTTGGAATGGAGTTGGAACTACTCATACTGATACTGAAACAGGTACACCAACGCTTAGTGGAACAGCTACAGGTTTTACTTTAAGCGGTACTACTGTTACTGCTAGTAATAATGAATCAACAAACAGTAGAAGTATAAATATTACTGCTACTCATTCAGGTGTTACTAAGTCTATTACAATTAGTCAGAGTGCTGGAAGTAAAGTTTATGGTAGTTGGTCTAAATGGACTATTAATAAGAGTTCAAGTGGAACTACTATTGCTGCATCTGGTGGTAGTGGTACTGTTAGTGCACCTACTGCTATACGTACTAGGTCATATACTTGGAATGGAACAGGAACAAGTTATACTGAACAAGGAACTGGTACTCCAACTTTGACTAAACAAAGCGGTGATGGTAGTTTTAGTGTAAGTGGTACAACAGCTACTGTTAGTTATGGTAATAATACAACAATTAGTAGTAAATCTACAGTTGTTCGTGCTACTATGGATACTGAATATGTTGATACTACTTTTACTCAATCTGCTGGTAGTAAAGTATATGGAAGTTGGTCAATATGGAGCGTATATTGTAATGCTAGTAGTTTTACAGTTTCTGCATCTGGTGGCTCTGTTACTATTTATAGCGGTGCTTCTAGAAGTAGAAGTTGGACATGGAATGGAGTTAGCGGTTCAGGTGGAACAGAAAGTGAAAGTGGTACTCCTACATTAAGTGCTAGTGGTAGTGGTTCTTTAAGTGGAACTACATTAAGTTATGGTAATAATACTTCTACTAGTTCTAGGACTACTAGAGTTACTGCTTCTTATGGTGGTTCTTCTAATTACTGTGATATTACTCAATCTGCTGGTAGTAAAACTTATAGTAGTTGGGGAGCATGGACTATTACTTTAACTGCTAATCCTACAACTATAGCTGCTGCTGGTGGCAATTCTACATTATCTACATCTGCTACTAGAAGTAGAACTTGGCAATGGAATGGTACTGGAACTACTTATACAGAACAAAATAGTGGTACTCCTACATTAAGTAAAGTTAGTGGAGCTGCAACATTAAATAGTAAAACTGTTAATTATGGTAATAATACTTCTACTAATTCTCGTAGTTCGGTATTTAGAGCTACTATAGATAGTGCTACTAAAGATATTACTATTACTCAATCTGCTGGTAGTAAAACTTATAGTAGTTGGGGAGCATGGACTATTACTTTAACTGCTAATCCTACAACTATAGCTGCTGCTGGTGGCAATTCTACATTATCTACATCTGCTACTAGAAGTAGAACTTGGCAATGGAATGGTACTGGAACTACTTATACAGAACAAAATAGTGGTACTCCTACATTAAGTAAAGTTAGTGGAGCTGCAACATTAAATAGTAAAACTGTTAATTATGGTAATAATACTTCTACTAATTCTCGTAGTTCGGTATTTAGAGCTACTATAGATAGTGCTACTAAAGATATTACTATTACTCAATCTGCTGGTAGTTTAGTTTATCAAAATGTAATATATCATACTACATATTATGGAACTGGTCCAGATACCGGTATTGATAGTACCACTTATCCTAATGTATGTGAAATTGATAAGGATATATCTTCAAAAGGAGAATTAATATATGTATATTATAAGATATATACTACTCAAAAATATACTTGGAATGGAGTAGAAGGAAGTGGCGGTACTACTTATAAATATTATACTGCCAGTGATATTGTAACTATTAGTAAAGTTAATTGTAATGTACTAGTTGGTAATGACAGTACAATAGGTGATAATATGATAGCTTTTGGAATACAAGTTTTATTTAATTCTTCTACTAGTAGTAGAACATGGTATGTTAAATGGAGATGGCTAGGTTCACAAAATAATACTACTAGAGGTACTCAACAAGGTAGTCCTGTAGTTGGTCATTTTTGCATACAAAATAATAAGTTTACTACTACTAATGTTGCATTACCTGTTTATATAAATAGTATGAATGCAGATATTATATATGATGGAGAAACAACTTATAATAATATTATTAGTAGTCCTGTTAGTGTTTACGTATATATTCCTACTAATGTTAGTACATTTTATTCTGGTAAATTACAATTTTGGTTTGAACATGAAGATGGTAGTGGTGATAAATATAACTGTGGTTTAAGTAATTATAGTACAGTTAGTGGTATTAATATAACTAATAACGGCACTATTATTGGTGTTAATTCTAATACTACTGTTTCCGGTTTTACTATACTATGTCAATTTACTATGACTTCTAATAATATAGTATTTAATATAAGAGTTCTAGTTGAAGCACGATGAAAATATTATTCAATATAACAATGTTAGTGATAACTATATTGTTTATTTACTTATTAAAATTATTCAAATTAATTATATAGCTATGAATGATAAACAATTATATGAAAAGCTAAGTCAAAATAATTATGATAAAGTATTTCCTATTACTTATCTTCAAAATATTCTTGACAAAGATACAAACAATAATTTAACTGTTGTTCTTTCTAGATTTAATCATCTATGGATTCCATATCAAGGAACTAGAGTTAACACTCGTAAAGCTGTACCTGCTATATTTAGACGTAATAGTCTTACTATAAGTTATTATGACGCAGAACATAATATATCTGTAACTGAAAGTTATATAGGTAGTAATATGCAAGCTGGTGTTGAAGCTAGTTGGGTTTCTGATGATAATTGGACTAAAATTCTTAGTGAAAAATATCTTGAAGAATCTGGTGCTAAAATTCCAATTGCTGATGGAACTATTGATTGGAATATGCTTAACGGAGCTCTTAAGCAAATGATTGCTGCTGATGGTAAAGTTACTATTATTAATTATCCTGATGAAGAGGATATTACTCTTCGATTAACTCCTGGTTGTTGTAATGTAAATCGTCTTAGTCTTAAAGATAGACATTATGAGCCTGAATATAAAAGCGGTAAAGGATATAAAATAATTCGCAGGGTTTTACTCCCCGTGGAGGATGAAATAGATAATGTAGAACATTTACCATTTGATGGTTTTCTTAATGATACTTATTGTGAACAATATGGTCAGATAATTCTTAATACAGATAATTATGAAGTTATCAATATTGATTTAGGTAATACTGCTGGAGTTTATTATGATACTTATCATAAATTATTTGTTCTTAGAGTTAAGACTAGTGAAGATGGTGTAGGATTTTATAATTATTATACTAGATGGACTGTTGTAGAAGCTACTGATAGAGTTAAACCAAGAGCTGTTATTAATTATGGTTCATCTGATGATTATAATGTTTATAATACTTGTCTTTCTGATGAACGTCCTAGACTAAATGTTATATATGTTAATAATATAGATGATATTAAATATTATTTTAATAACGAAGATTTAGTTCAAGTTAAAAATAATATTTATCTTCATTATAAATCTGTTCTTACTCAAGATATGCTTAATGAAGAAAATACTCGTTATATTATTCGTTATGCTTTTGATTTAAATAGTAAAACTATTACAATGCCTAGCGGATGTGAACTTGTATTTGAAGGTGGTATTATAGAAAACGGTACTATTGATTTGAACAAATGTAAACTTACAGGTATGGTTGGTGAAGAATCTGAATATATTCCTAATGTTACTTGTAGTAATTGGGCTGTTGGTCAAATTGAATATCGTGGTGGAAAGATTTGTTATTGGAATGGTACTGAATGGAGAGTAATGGGTGATACTTTTGCTATGGAAGGATATACCAAAGAAGAAATTAATAACATGTTTGATAATTACTATACTAAAAGTGAAACTTATAGTAAACAAGAAGTTAATAATTTACTTGGTGGTTATGTTACTAATGATACATTTAATAGTTTTAAAGAAGAAATAAATCAAACTATTACTCAAAGTGTTAATCTTGATAAGATTCAAAAAGCTATTAACGATGGATGTGGAGTTAATATGACTATGCCTAGTGCAAATAATAATAAATTAAGTCTTCCTATTTGGACAGGTACTTCTACTGAATATGCAACTATAACCCCGGTTGCTGGAATGACTTATAATATTGTTGATGAATAATGAGTTTAAATCTTGGACGTCAAGGAGGAGTTGCTCAACCTCTTAGAAAGAGAACAGTAGGTCAAACTAATATTGCTCATGTTTATGATGGTACTAATCATATTTGGCCTACTTCTGTTATTCATTTTAGTAATTTTACTAGTGTTCAACTTAGATATATTTGGGGTAAAAATGATGGTTCTGATTTGGATACTAAATCATATTATGTTAATTCTCCTATTGATAGTTTAAATTATTCATCTGTTGGTTTTTCTTGGAGTCAAAGACCTGGTGTTATACCTTATTTATATTGGGGTGGTGATAATGTAAATTCTGGTGCTGAATGTATTATGTTCAATATTGAATCCATGATTGAACTAGAAGATAAAATGCCTGATATAATGAAGATGAATTTATGTGCTAATTGGTATGGTTCAAAAGGTATTGGAAATGTTACTATTGAATGTACTGCTTATAAAGGAGGAGTTATAGTTTGTGCTTGGCAATTAACAAATGTTGAAGATGATATTGATAAACGTGGAGAATTTTTATTTCCAACTTCTGATGGTAAAATAGATATGCCTGATTATAGTAATGGAGGTTATAAAGAATGTTGGTATGGTGAAGTTGTTGAAGCTAGACCTATTGGTGGTGGTCAATCTATATATTTTAGAGTTAATCCTGTTGATGATAGTATTTTTGAACTTCCTAATATTAAAGTAATTCGTACTGGTAATGGAATGGTACATAAAGATGGTTATTGCTGGTATCAAAATACTCCTAATACTAAGTATAAAGTATGGAATAATCAAATAAATCTAAGTGGATATATTAATACTCTTGGTTCTCCTAAGTTAAATATTGATAAAGATGATACTTACGAATATACTTATATGACAGCTTTACTTAATTCAGATAATACTATTTATAATTCAGAATATAACAATAATTATAAATTTAATTATGGTTTTGTTGCAGGTAATTCTGAATTTAGAGGACAACAAGTTATTCAATGTAATGTTGCTAGTCAAACTGGTCCTGCTGATGATGGTAAGACTTCAATTGGTGAAATAAAATATACTAAACTTAACAAAATTGGTGAGTTGACAATATATAATCCTATTGAAAGTTAAAATATTGAGAAAAATAACACTGACCATTTTAATCTTTACAAATATACTCGTGATGCTGATGATGATATCCGTAAAGAGTTATCTGATTTGAAAGCTGAATTGGCTATTACTAAAGCTATTCGTCCTTATCAAGATAAACTTATCCAATGCGAAATGGAAAAGATGTTTACGGCTGGTATCAACTATACTGATAGAAAGACTTGTAATGTTATCTATGGTGTAGTTACTCTTCCAAATGAACCTACTGTTACAGGTCTAGTTGGACGTAATGCTTGTGGATGTTTACCATGTGGTTTTACTCAACCTGCTAGTGGAACTCCTGCTCAGTAATATTACTAAGTTTGATTAAGAACATAAAATTGAAAGAGATATGATACCTGTTACTCAATTCATACTAGGTAATAGTGACCCTTTACTATACCCTAGTGAAAAAATGACTAATAGCATTGATGAACAAATTGCTTTTCTTCAAAGTCAAAAACAAGCAATTAATGAAGCTTATCGTCGAAATGCTGTTGCAGCTGCAAATAATGGTGTAGTTCAAAATCAACAGGTAATTCCACAACAGCCTGTTAACCAAGGAATTTGGGATACTATTGATGCTGAAATTGCACCGCTTACACAAGAACAACAAAATATGTTGCTTACTAACCAAGATTATGTAACTAATTACAATGCGTTACAAAGTATGGTACAAGCAGAAGTTCTTAATTTAGTTAGAGGAAAAATCGAAGCTAGTGAAGAAGGTAAACATTTACTTGAAGAACAACTTAAACTTGTTAAGTTGCTTAAAAGTAAAATTGTTGAAGTTACTAATAAAGAAATGGAATTGTTTAAGGCTTTTAAAGAAGCTAGTAAAACTAATCCTACTTTAACTTATGAAGAATTTTTAAAGCAATAATATTATGGTTGAACCTTGCGATGTTTATGTTGCAATTAATGCTCAATATCATGATTATACTAAATTATTTGAAGAATGGTTTGGTGGTAATATAGATAATAAAGTGTTTGAAAGTGCTATTACATTTTGGTTTAAAGATGTAGATTTTGATGGTGATAAAGTATGGGAATATTTCCACATGAATAACTAATCATTATTGTAAAATTGTAAAAGGGAATTATCTTCGGATAGTTCCCTTTTTTATTTATATAAATTTTAGTATGGACAAATTTATTGATGTAATTGTAAATGGTATCCTTAGTAATTTTGACTTTGGATTTATGTTTATTGTTAATGTTCTAACTTATATTATTATTAAAGTTATTGATTACTTTAATGGTGATAATAAAGTTCTTACTTGGCAAAAACGATGTGTATTAGTAATAAGTATTGCTACTATGGCTGGTATTTATATTACAGCTGGTTATGATAATACTATTATGCTTGTTAATAGTGCTGTACTTGCTCCTGTGTTTTGGAGTTGGGTTGTTAGTCCTATTCTAAAGAAATTTGGTGTTGGATATAAAGATATAAATAATACTATTGGTTAATATAATGTGAGTAGTTATTAGCTAGATTACAAGGCTAATTCTAACCTATCACATCCTCTACGGGGAGTATAGCTTGTCGAATTTAGCTGTTTGTGAGCCTAGATGATTAACTATACACGGTTTGATAAAAGTCTGTCTATGAGGCTAGAAATAGCCTCTATGACTGTACATAAATATTTACAATGTGAAATCTATAAATAATAAAGCTATGAGAGTTATTAAGACTAAACATTTTCCTTTTGGTGGATATAAAGCTATTAATATTTTTGGTATTGTATTTACTAAAGGAGAATTAAGTAAAAAAGAACTTAATCATGAAGCTATTCATACAGAACAAATGAAAGAGATGTTATACATATTCTTCTATTTATGGTATGGAATAGAATATCTTATTATAAGATGTTTTCATGTTAAACAACACGATGCTTATAAAGATATAAGTTTTGAAGAAGAAGCACATAATAATGATGATAACATTGATTATATAGATAATCGTAAACATTATAGTTGGACTAAATATCTAAGTATTAATACTTCTAAGAGTGCTTAATTAAAAAATGTTAATAATATAGGTAAATCGCTTATTATTAATAATATAATTTATATTTGTAACAAACTAAATTTTAAAGATATGGAAAATGATAAAAGAGTTAATTATAAGTTAGATGCAATTAGTAAACTTATTAATAATCTTAAACTTAGTATATCAGGTAATAAAAATCATGAAGAACTTGGAGAAAATAATGTAATAGTTAATCTTGATGAAATTAGTCAAAAGATTACCGAGTTACATCAAATGGTTAAGTCTGAATTTGATAAATTTGAAGAACAACATAAAAGTGAATCTGATGAAACACAAGAACTTCTTGCTGAAAAGTTTGCCGAAGTTATAACAGAACTTGATAATATAAAACGTACATTATCTGCTACTAAAACTTCGATGGATGAAAAACTTACTACTATTAATACAAGTATAAATAATATGAATAGTAGTTTACAAACTAAACTTACTGAAGTTGTTTCTGCTATTAATAATATGAAATCTAGTAACGATACTAAAAATGATGCTATTATTTCTGCTCTTTCAGGTCTTGTAACTAAAGTTAATGAAAATAGTAGTAATATTAGTTCTCTTGATGGTAGAGTTGATGCTTTAGAAAACGCTTAATATGAACTTTAATTTAGTAGAGATATATAATGGTTTGTTAAGGTTTAACAAACATATATTAAACGAACTTGCTGAAGGACTTAAACATTTACCTAATTTAGAAGGTGCATCTAAAGGAGATAGTCTTTATATTAATGAAGATGGTAATCCTACTTGGGGTTCTTCTGCATTTATTCCTACTTTTGAAAATGCTGCTTATGGTATAGAATGGACTAAAAATGATAATGATGTAATTAGAATTGGTAATGCTAAATTTCATAGAGAACTTCCTATCCAAAATAGACTTAAAGGTTGTGTCTATAATGAAAAGAAAATCAGTTATTTCCTTAATCCTACGGGTTGGGCTAAACCTCTTGAAAATGGTTTTGTTCCTCCTCTTGATGGAAGTGATGGCGATGTTGGGGTAAATGTTCCTCAATTTTATATATGTGTTAAAGATACTGGTACTAAATATCAACTTTGGATAAGTGATTTTAATATTGATGGTACGTTTATTCGAGTTCATCCTTTTATTATAAGTCATACTAAAACTATGACAAGAATGAATGGCAGTACAGAAGAGGTATTTAGTGCTTGTATAAAAGAAGATAATGCTGAATACTTAGGTGGTAATAAATCTTCTTCTATTGCAGCAGATAAATTGCAAGGTAGACCTAGAACTGGTATTAGTTATACTACTGCTATTCAATTATGTGCTAATCGTGGAGATTGGATTACAATGATTGATTATCTTGAATATTGTGCTATACAAGCTCTTTGTTATATTGAGTATGCTAATTTTGATAATCAAGCTGCGCTTAATACTAATTTAACTAGTGAAGGATTTAAACAAGGTGGACTTGGTGCTGGTGTTACTAATTTAGATTTGGGTAGATGGTCAAGATTTAATGGTAGCAATCCTATAGTTCAAACTTATTGGAGTGCTGAACATAATATAGGTAATGGTAATACAAATGGCGACCATTATGAATTATCAGCATATAATGATGATGGAAGTAATTTTTTTACTTATCCTGTTTTTTATCATGGTATTCATTTATTTGGAGATATATGGTCATTTGTTAGAGATGTAGTTATTATCAACAAAAATACTGATTATAATTCTGTATATCTTCTTAAAAAAGGTGTTGCTCATGCTGATGTTACAGTAGATAATGTTGATGAAAAATGTTATTTTATTGGTTATCAAGCTAATACTAATAATTATATTACAGAATTTGATTTACAAAGAGGTCCTTATTTTGTTCCTAATCTAGTTGAAACTAATAAGAAATTTGATTATAATTATATTCGTGGTGATAACGGGCAAGATACAGATAAATCTGTTCGTGGTGATAACGGGCAAGATACAGATAAATCTGTTCGTGTGCTGCTGGTTGGCGGTGGCGCTTATTGCGGTTCTTCGGCTGGCTCTGGTCGCTTTAGTTCTGCTTGGGTTCGGTCGGATTCTTCTGCTCGTGTCGGCTTCTTTACTACAGTTAAACTTGATTAAATATGTCCACGTGGAACTGTTGCTAGGAGTAGTTGGTTAATTAATTTGTTTTCTGTTTTTCTCGATACTACTCCTGCAACAGTTTATTATAATATTGTTTAAGGTTATATTTCTTAGAATGATTGACACGTTAGATACAGTGCTACTGGTTAGCAGTAACGCTAATAACAGTTCTAAAGCTAGCTCTAGTAACTTTAATTCTAATTGAGTTCAGTCAGATTCTAATGCTAATGTCAGCTTCTTTTATATAATTCCTGAAACTAATAAACATAAATTTTATAGTAATATTATTTTGGGAAGTATAACCTTACCTCTTGGTAAAAGATAACGTTATTTAGAAATTAAAAGTGTTGGTAGTGATATTCACGAAGACTCTAATATAAATTATATAAATATGAAAAGATATAATGGTTTACATAATAGATTATGTACAATTGAAAACATTGAAGTTGCTGATGATAATGCAAGAAAGAATAAAAATAAGAAATATGGTATTAATAAACATGATAGAAATAGACAATATGAAAATGAAGATTTGCTAGATAAACTATTTAATCTTAAATATAAAACTTCTAAATATAGTCTTTATAAAATATATGAACCAAAAGAACGTATTATTTATAGACTACCTTATTATCCGGATAGAATTGCTCATCATGCTATAATGAATATTACTAAAGATATTTGGACTAAAAGTTTTATACATAATACATATAGTTGTATTGAAGGAAGAGGGATTCATCTTTGTGCTAAGGATTTAAAAAGAGATTTAAGAAAGTATCCAAATGAAACTACTTATTGTCTTAAATTAGATATTAAAAAGTTTTATCCTAGCATTCCTCATGATTGACTTAAACAATGTATTAGAAAGAAGATTAAAGATAAAGATTTTCTAGTCATTCTTGATGAAATTATTGATTCTACTGATAATGTTTCTGATAATAATATTCCTTTAAAGAAAGGAGTTGGAGTTCCTATTGGTAATTATTTATCTCAATACTTTGCTAATTTATATCTTAGTGAACTTGACCATTTATGTAAAGAAGAACTTAAATGTAAATTCTATTATCGTTATGCTGATGATATAGTTATATTAAGTAATGATAAAGATTTTCTTCATAAAGTTCTTATTTATATAAAATTATATGTTAAGACTATTGGATTAAAAGTTAAAGATAATTATCAAATATATCCTGTTGATAGTAGAGGAATTAATTTTGTTGGTTATGTATTTTACCATACTCATACTCTTATTAGAAAATCTATTAAACATAAAATTATTAAATTAGTTAATAGCTATTTAAATAAAGAAATAGATAAAAGAGAATTTAAAGTTAGAATGTGTGCTTATTATGGTTGGCTTAAACATGCTGATACTAAAAATCTTCTTCATAAGATTCAAAGTCTTACAGGTGTTAGATATTCTAATTGGAATGGTAAAAGAACTAATATTGTTAAATATTATGGTAAATACGTTAGAATAGTTCAAGTTATTAATTATTCTAAGTATTTTAGAATTAATTTTATTAGAAATGGTAAAGCCTATTATGCTGATAGTATGGATAAAACTTTATTTTATTCTATACATAAACTTAATCATTTTCCTATTAATTTTAAAATTACTAGATATGACTGGCGTATTTATACTAAATGTAGAAAAGAAAAAGTTAAATCTCAAACATGAAATGTTATGACTAAAGAACAAATTAAAAAAGATATTACCAAAACAATACTTGATTTAAATTCTGATATTAGTAATTATGATAGAAATAAATTAATTAATTTATTAAATTCTATTGTAGATTATACTAATAATACAGAATTAGAACAAAAAGTTACTCAACTTCAACAAAAACATAATGAACTAGTTGAAACTGTTGAAGAACTTGAAACTAAATTACAAACTTATTCTGATAAGGTAGATAATCTTGAAACTAGAGTGCAAGCATTAGAAAATTCAAGTCAATCTTAATATGGCTAGTCTTAATCAATTAGTTAGTGAATTTGCTCATGCTGTTGGCAATCCTAATAGTATTCCTCTTAGACGTAATCTTAGATATGCTATTCTTCATGGACGTAATGAACTAATTCGTAGAAGTTATGAGAATCATAAATATATTGATAAAGTTCTTCAACAACGTGTTCGTCTTTCTATTATTAATGTTCCTGATGGTGATTTATATAATAGTCAAAGTCTTGGGCTTCCTGCGATTAAACGTACTAAACAAGAAGTTCCAAAGCCAGTTAGACTTACTGATAACTTACCTTTCCAATCAGTTAGGACGACTGGACGTGCTGGAATAGAAATACCTTTTGCTAAAGAAGCTAGTGCTAAGTTTTATCATTATCTTGCAGGTATGTGTAATCTTCCTGTTTATGATTATATTAATGGTTATATTTATTTCTTTTCTAATAATAAAGATTGGTTTCAAAATCTAGGAGCGATTATTATTGAATCTCCTTTTGAAATTCCTTATTTAGTTCCTACAGAAGTTGTAGAAAAAGCTAAAGATGTAGATTATGACCCTATTGATGATGAAGCTAAATATGATGAAGATGAATTTCTTATTCCAGAAGATATGATTGGTCCTCTTAAAGAAATTGTATTTAAACGTAATCTTGTCGAAGTTCCTCGTCAAACAAATGAAACCCCTATTGATAATCTTGTAACTAGATAAAATATGATTAAAGATATAGATATTAGTCATTATTATAAAAAGTTTATTGAAGCTTCTAATGACGATATAGCAAAATATAATAAAGAACTTGAACTTACAAATAAGATGAAAGAAGATTGTAGAACTTATATAAAAAGTAAGAATCAAGTTATTAAAGATGATTTAAATATTAATCTTAATGATTACGGATTTCAATTTCTTATTGATGATATAGAACTTATTGATAAATTAGAACGAGTAGTTAATAATGCTCTTAGTTATACAGTTGGAGAAAGACGAATTGTTCTTCTCCAACTTTTGCGTTATTGTGATTTAGCTAAAAAAGCGAAAGATTATATTACTGCTCTTAAACTTGCTACAAGACGTTCTGAATTAAGTTATTCTGATTATAGAAAGTATATTCATACATACTATAATTATGGTGTTCATAAATGTGTTCTTGAAGGTTATGCTTATCATTTTAAATATGAAATTGGTGATTTAACTATTAATTTCTGGAGATATAGAGATAAACCTAGAGATACTTATGTTGATTGGAATGCTACTAGAATTAAGAAACAAGAAATTATTGATGCTGGTCTTAAACCTTATAATAAAGAAGAAGCAGAAATATATAAAATTCGTGGTATTAAATATGATGGTATTCCTTATGTAGTTTATAAAACTAATAAAGAATTTTATGAAATACAATTAATTAATAATGGAACTCATAGTTATAGTGCTATTAAATTTAAATATGCTAATTATATTAATATAGAACTTAGAGGTAAAGATGCTAAACAACTTAATTCTGAATGTAAAACAGTAGATGATATTTTTAAACTTAAACTAGGACTAAGAAGTAAACTTCTTGTTTATCTTGAACGTGACCCTAGTGCTACATTTAAATATATTAGAAATGTCGAACAACAAAAGTATGAACGTGGAGCACATAATAGCAAAAATAGACAACGATTTCAATCCTAGTAATAGTGATTGGATTCCTAGAGTTGCTGCTTGGTGTGTTGATGCTATGAATGAACTTAAAGTTCTTCGTAAAGTAGATAAGAAAATTAAATTAACCGTCACTAATAAGATAGCTAAAAGTAAATGTTGTCTTATTGATGACGGTCTTAAAGTTTATGATAGTAACGGTTGTGAAGTACCTAGAGCTGATAATAGTAGATATAATTGTAGTGATAATAATTCAATTCCGTCCTCTACGGGGGGTGGAGTGGAGGACGAAAGTCCGGAACGTGCTACTAATAAAGATTATCTTGGTATGCCTGCTGATTGTTGCCCAAACGGTTCTAGAACTAGAGAAGTTATTGATACTGGCAAAGTAGGATGTAATCCTGTAGTTTATTCTCTTCATAACAATACTGAATGTCCAAGATGTCAGCATGAAGTTCATTCTCATTGTTATATCCCCCGTGGAGGATATGATAAGTCAAGTCATAATTATGTTCTAGTAGATGGTAATACTATCGAACTTAATTTTAATGATACTTGTATAACTATTGTTTATAAAGATATTGAAACTCAATATAGTGATAATTATCATTGTGAAGTTCCTGTGATACCTGCTAATGGTAAATTAATTCAAGGTCTTGCTTATTATTGTATGGCTCGTATGCTTATGAGGGGATATAAACATCCTGTATTTAATCTTTCTGCTAGTCAATATGGTACTAATCCTTTCTATTTGTGGGAAAGTATGAAAAAAGATATTAAGACTAGTATTTTATTAGATGAACAAAGTGATGATGATAGTGGTTGGAATGAGTTCTTTTATAACTTTACTTTTCCTAAATAATTATGAATATACAAAAGAAACTTAGTCTTAATAAACATCCTGGAGATTGTGTTCCTTATTCTTTAGTTGCTGCTAAGAATGTTAAGATAAGTAATGACGATAGGATGATTGTTAATGAAGAAGGGCTTGAAGATTGTAGTATAATTGCTAATAGTATTCATGAAGATGGTATTAATAATTTTAAAATAGTTGGTGTTATTCCTACTAGCACTGAACTTATTTTATTTGTTATTAATGTAGATAATAATGAATCTTATATTTATAGATATAATGAAGAATCTTCTAGTTGTTATAGAGCAAACAGTAATTGGAAATATAACGGCGGTAAGATTAAAGGAACATATACATATAATGTTAAAAATCATCTTATAATTGCTGTTGCCGAAAGTGATGCTTCTGTTGATGTTCCTCTTAAAACTATTAATATTGATTTAGATTCTGGAAGTCCTGATACTGAAATGTCTATTATTCCTCAAGTAACTTTACCCACAGTTAGTAATTTAAATTATGTTAGTGGAGCTGCTTATAAAGGATTTTATTTTATGTTTATTAGATATAAAATAGATAAGACTAATTATACTAAATGGTATAGTATTGGATTTCCTATTTTTAATGATGTTATAATTCCACAAGTTATTAATAAAGTTTGTTTTCGTAAAGAGTTTGTTTATGATCCTAAAGATGACCCTAATGGATATTGCTATGGAAATAGTGATTCTTTTAGTGATTCTAAAGATATATGTAATCAAACTTTTGAAGTAAGTATTACTGGTGGTCGTTCAGGACTTTATCAATTAGGACTTATTATATGTAAAAAAGATAGTACGCAAGCTTTTAGAACTGATGATTTAAATAGTAATATTTTTAAGTTTAGTAGAGATGTACTTGTGGAATATAATATAGCAGATTTAACTACTGATTATTATAATTATTATAATGTTGGTAACATTATTAATTATAAAAATAGAATATATATTGCTAATTATGATGAAAAAAGTGATAATGATAATAGAACTTTGAGTGATGGTAAAACATTAGAAGAATCTGTTAATGATATTGTTATTAAACTTAGAAATAAATCTGTTAATGCTTATTATAACAGTTATAATGTTGTACATGCAGTTAGTGAAAAAGGACCTTATTTTAAAATGGCTAGTATTGGATTTACTGGAACTGTAGATTATGAAATAGCTGATTATACTAAAATATTTAATAATAATCAATATCCTTTTCGTACTTTTAAAACTCTTCTTAATGAAACTGTTATTCAAGGTATTGCTGCTCATGAATATTTAAAAGTTAATTATAATACTGTAATAAAAGTAGGTTCTAAAGGCGGAGCTAATATTAAAGAATATTTAGCATGTAATTGTTTTATTATTCCTACTAGTTATAAGTATGAAAATAATATATCTAGTTATAGTTTACCTAGTGAAGTTAAAATTGTTTGTTATACTTATAATGGTGTTGGATTTACAGAAGATGCTGTATTTACTAGCGGAGTTATAATATTTGGAACTGCTCAATTTGATATTGATAATTGTAAAATGAGAATTACTCATAGTGTAATTGATCCTTCTTATGATTTTAATGAACGTAAAAAGAATGATACTCTTATTCCTGGAGAAGTATATAATTTCTTTATTCATTTTGTTGATAAGTATGGTGATGCTAGTAGAGGATATAAATTATCTAATAAAGATAAATATATAAATGATGTTATAAATGATAATTCTCATTGTACTATAATAACTGTTGATTGGATTAATGGTACTGCTGGTACTATTCCTTATTGGGTTGTAATTAGTGGAACTATTCCAATATCTAGTATTAGTTCTAATGTTAAACAATATATTGCTGATAGTAAAATTGTAGTTTATACTGCTGAACCTATTAATAATCCTTTAACTAATATTTTACTTAATAGTGCTGGCGAATTAGAAGCAACTAATAGAGATGATTTATATACTCTTATTTCTAATTATTTTATAGACTATCAAGATAAAGATAAATATAATGATTTATATGTTTATCAAGTTATAAATAGTGGTAGCTATACTCCAACTAGTAATCAAATTATTTATGGCAATTATGATAATGAAGCTAAATTTGGTTATTATGAAAATATTAATGGTGATGAACTATTTAGAATACCAGATTTAATATTTAAATCTGAATCTATTGGCGGAGAACATACTAGAGGTTTTGTATATAATATGAATGATACCTTTAATAAGTTCTATATTAATGTTAATATTGATAATAATCTTTGGAATAAAATAAAAGAATTAGGTTATGTTGGTTGGTTTGTTAGTTATGAAAAAGTAGAACCTATTACTAGATATACAGGATTATTAACTAGAAAAGATTTTGCTAATATAGCTAGTAATGTTACATGGCAAGAATCTAATTATGCTGTTAAGCCAGGTTTTGTTTCTAATAATTATACTAGTGATAAATGTTATCTATATAGTGGTAGATTTGACATTGATGATACTATTAAATATGATTTTAATATAATTCGTATTGATGGTAAATGTACATTTGAACCGTTTAGAGAAAAATCTGATGTTGTTGATATGGTTGTTAATACTACTTATCCATATAGTTATAATATGCCTGTTATAGGAGTAATAAGTAGAAATGTATATAAATCTATTAATAATTATAAATTAGTAGTAGCTGATAGTATCGCAGATGATAGAACTGGAAAAGGTACAGCATTAGAAATGGATGATTATAAAGAACTTTCTTTAGATGCTGAAACTATGTTTCTTGCTACTGTTCTTAATTGTACTAGAAATATTTATATTAATAAAGAAAAAGAACTTATAAGACTTAATGATGTTCGTTATTCTAGTGGAACATATTCTATTGAACATGGATATAATGGTAGAATGACATATGATGGAGTATTAGTATATAATGATAATAGAGTTATTATGAATGAAGGAGATTATAGATTATATTCACCTGATAATACTCCTTATTATTATATTGATGGTACACATACTTGTTGGTTTGATAAACCTTTTGTTGAATATATTCAATTTCCTCTTTATAGTGATAAATTCTTTGAAAGTAAATGTTTTAATAATGAACCTAGTAAAATAGCATTTAGTATTAAAGAAGAAACTGATACAAAAAGTGTTGCATTTGGTACGTTTGTAGAACCTAAAAATAGTGTTGATTTATTTAAAGACCCTATTGGTAATGTTGACCAATTTGTTCCTAAGTTATTAACTCAATATCGTAATGATATTATTAATATTACTCGTTTTGATAAAACTATAAAACGTAGTAATATTATTCAAGATGAAAGTGAAGTTAATGCTTGGAGAGTATTTCCTATTGAAGGTTATAAAAATATTACTGAAAATAAAGGAATAATTACTAATCTTGTTGGTATTGGATATTATCTATTAGTACATACTCAACATAGTATGTTTATGTTTGATATCAGTGCTGCACTTAAAACTAGAGATGAAAATGTACAACTTTATCAACCTGATGCTTTTGAAGTTGATTATAAAGAAGTCTTTACTAGCGATAAAGGATATGGTGGATTGCAAGATGATTTAGCATATATAGTTGGAGAATTTGGTTATATATTCTATAATAATGATTTTCATGCTCTTTATCAATTTGATGATGGACAACTTAAATTAATGTATGAAGATATAAAGTTATGGTTAGATAAGTATCGTCCTAATAATGTTAGATTTGCTCATGATAAATATAATAATCGTATTTTAATTAAGTTTGATTATACATATAATAATATAAATCCTGTTAGCAAAGCTATTATTGAAGAAGTTCATAATGAAGTAATAAGTTTTAATTATAAAGTTGGTAACTTTATTAGTTTACATGATTATTACTTTAATAATGCTTGGTCAACTAAAACTAAATGTTATTTTCAAACTGAACATAATAATGATAGACTTAATTGTCCTCTTCATGTGTTTACTAATGAATATAATTATGGTAGATTTAATACTCATATGGGAGATGATAGTAATAGTCTTTATATGATTTCAAGACAAGAAGTTGGTGAAGAACCAGAACTTGTTTATAATAGTTATATTGATATTATTATTAATGAATCTTATGAACTTATTAAGTTTCTTGAATTTATTAAATATAAAGTACGCAAAATATATATTCCTTTCTATAGTGATAATACTAATAATCCTGTAGATTTAAGAGAACATCCTTATGCTGGAGATATACTTCGTATATTTAATGAAGATAATGATACTGATGATATTGATATTAATATTGATAAACTTAATAAGTTTAATGCTTATAAAAAACCTTGGTATGAACTAACTCAATATAACTTTAATTATTTTCGTAATACTATTAATAAACATCCTAATTCTCCAAGTGATAAACTTCGTAGAGTTTATGGTAATTATTTTATAGTTCGTTTCATATTTAATAATACAGATAATAAGCGCATTGAATTTGAAAGTCTTGAATGTGCTCAAACCCAATTTAGAAAATTATGATACAGTACAAAGATAGACAAAGACAAAAAGCATTTATTGGTGCTATTATTGGTGCTGCTGCTAGTATAGCTGGTGGTATAATTAAAGGTAATAAACAAAAGAAAGCTCAAGAAAAGGCTCAAGCAGAAGCTCAAGCTGCACAAGACCATAAAGATGCTTTACAAAATGCTCAAGCTTTAACTAGTGCTTATTCTAATCAAGATTATGTTAATCAATATAATGATAAACTTACCCTTAAATGTGGTGGAAGAATTAGACGTAAAGCTAATTTTGGTACAGAACTTGTTCAAGCTCTTCCTGGTTTGGGAAGTCTTGCAAGTTCTGTTACTGGTGTAGAAGGACTTGATAAATTAGGTGCTACTATAGGACAAGGCATTAATGCTAATCAACAAATTAATGAAAATAAACGTATTGCTCAAGAAGCTGAGAAACGTAAGCAACTTCAATCAGGTCAACAACAACTTAATATTACTTCTAATGCAATGACTAATCCAATGACTATGTATCAACGTTCTAGCTTTATTAATAAATATAAATGCGGTGGACGTAGAAAAGCTTGGATTGGTGCTGCCATTGGAGCTGCTGGAAGTCTAATTGGTGGTATGCTTGGAAACAAAGGTAAAGAACCTATTCAAGTTAAACAAGACGAACAATCTGTTTATAGTGCTCCTAAAACTGGTCTTGAACGTCCTGAATGGATTACTAATGGTATTAATCAACAGTCTGTTATGCCTCCATCGGTTTACAGAGATAGACTGAAAACATATCGGTATGGCGGACGTAGACGTTAATCTTTTGCCCTCTGTTGGATTATTACATATAAGTATGAACTATTAATCGAATTATATGTTATCGTTCAACAGAGAGCCTTAAAATCAATAAAATATTAATTTCTCATTATATTATATAACAATGCCTAGAAAAAATAAAACTATTCATATAAGTGACATGCCTAGTGAATTTAAAGGTACAGTTACTAAAGATGGCAGATTTATTAAAAGTGGTATTCCTCCACTTGGTGGAGTTTATGATAAAGTAGCTAAAACTACCGGATTAATAAGACTTGGTAATGAATTTCTTTATAATGGTATTAATAATTTAATACCTAGAAATGATAGAGAACAATTAATGGATAATACTGCCGGTAGACTTGTTGATTATGTTAAGAATTTTAATAAAGAATCTTTTCCTAATGATGAAGACCTTGGACCAACTTTTCCATTTAATATTATTCAAACTCCTAGAACTAATGGAAGAAATATCCCACAAAAACAATATGCTACTGGTGGAAAAGTTCCTAATGTAGTTGATGGTGGTATTGCTCATCCTCTTGGTAATAATTTCTTTTATATGAATGGAAGAAAACATAGTCAAGGTGGTATTGATATTGGTCCTAGTGATAAAACTGGTATTGAAGTAGAAGATGGTGAAATTGTAGAAACTAATGGTGATGAACTTAAAGTTTATTCTGCTCAACCAATTATTAATGGAATTAGTCCTGCTAAATTAGTTATGGGTGGAGCTAATCCAAATAAAGTATTTAAAGCTCAAGAAGATTTTAAAGATAGAAATAAAATTAATGATGACGGTACTATAAAAGCTATGGGTGGTTTAAGTAGAGATAAAGATTATGGTTCTAAAAAGAAACCTTATCCTAGTGTAGCTAAAAAAGATTTTGCTGGAGGACATAGAAGTTATCCTATTCCTACTAAAGCCGATGCTATTGATGCTTTAAGATTAGCTGGATTACATGGTAGAAATGATGTTAAAGCTAAAGTCTATAATAAATATCCTGAACTTAGAAAGAAAGGTAGTAATGGATTGATTATTAGTATTAGTGGTAATGTTAAGAATGGATTACTTCATTCTCCATCCTCTACGGGGGGTCGGCACGACAAACTTAGAGATGGTGGAAAACGTATTAATCGTCATGGTAGAACTTGGGAATATGATGAAGATAATGGATATTATATTCCAATAACTGATAGAACTATTACTAGAACAAGTCCATATCCTATTGATAGATCTGCTAGAGGTGAAACTGTTTCTGGTTCTGAATATACATTTAGAAATGGAAGATGGCATAAAAATAAATCTAATACTTTTAATGATAATCCTACTAAAAATTCTAAAGTAGATAATGGAAATCGTCGTCCTCAATATTATGCAGAACGTGAACTTCCTTTATTTAATGATGGACCTGCTATTACTAGTGGTCTTGTTAAAGCTGGTTGGAGTCATGGTAATAATAAAAATATAACTGTTGATAATACTAATATTCCAAATTTACCTACTACTAAATCTAAAGGGAATACCCCCCGTAGAGGAAGGAATAAGTCAAGTCAATCAGTTCAATCTAGTTCTACTAAAACTCCTCCTACTGCTACTTATAATCGTAATCTTCCTACTATAGAAGCTAGTATTCCTACTACTTTACCTGTTTCTACTAGTGTTCCTGTTAAACAATCTAGTCAATCTGATGGTAAAGGTCAAGGTAAATTTAAAAACATTACTACTGCTGATTGGATAGGTCTTGGTAGTAATATTGCTGGAGGATTAGGTAGTTATTTTGCAAGTAAACGAGCTATTAATAAAATGAGAGGTCCTGGCAGACCTACTCTTATTAGTGCTAATAAACTTAAAACTAAATATAATATTAATCCTCAACTTGATAGAATTAGAGAAGATAAATTTGAAGCTTATCGTGATATTGATTCTAATACTGCTAGTAGTCGTGTAGGTTTAGCTCGTAAACAAAGAGTTCGTAATGCTGCTGGTCAAGCTGTTAATCAACTTTATGGTGAAAAAGAAAATATTGAAACTAATCTTATTAATCAAGATAGACGTAATCAACAAAGTGTACGTCAATTTAATGCTCAACAATACAATCAATATATAGATAGAAAAACAGCATTTGATAATGGTATTAGAGAAGCTAAACTTACTAATGTAAATAATTTATTTACTGGAATTAATGCTGGTATTCAAGATATGATTAGTAGATATGAAAATCGTAAAGCTTTAAATAATACTATTGGTGCTATGAGAGCATCTGCTCCTAATGTTGATGATAGAATAATGAGAGATGCTGGAGTTGATTATGATGAATTTGTAATTCGTAAACGTAGAAAACTTGGAGGAAAATAACTATGCCTATAAATTTTTATACTCCTACTTTTAGACAACAAGTTAATCCTATTGACTTAAATGTTTTAGCTAAAACTTATAATACTCTTGAACAAGGACATCAACAAGCTATTCAAACTAAATCTCAAATTGATGCTCAACTTGCTCAATTAGATTTAAATGAAGCTGAAGATGCTTGGCGTCAAGAACAACTTAATAAAGTTCGAAATGCTCTTACAGAGAATATGCAATATGGAAATGCTTATTCTAGTCTTGATGATATAGTTGGTACTTATGGAGATATAACTTCTAGTCCTGGAATGATTGGCCGTTTACGTGCTCAACAAGATTATAAGACTTATATGAATAATCTTGATAAACGTAATGATTTATCCGAAGATTATAAAAATTATTATCGTGCTGTTAATAAATATAACTATCAAGATATAACTGATAAGAATGGTAATGTTATCGGTGGAAGTAAATGGACTCCTATTGATAAAGAAGTTTCTGAAATTCCTATGAATCAAATACTTAATCAAGCACTTCAATGGGCTGCTAAAGAACAAGGTGGTGGTAGTCAAACAAGATGGCTTGATGCTAATGGAAAAGTTACTGATGATATTACTAAATCTGTTACAGGAGAGATTTATTCTCATACTAAAGGTGATTGGCAAAGATTAAGTAAAGCTAAACTTGCTGAAGCTGTTAAAGCTGTTATTGAAAATACTCCAGGTGCTAAAGCTAGTCTTGAGCAAGATTATAAGATTGCTAAATGGAAATATGACCAAAATGGAAGTAATCCTGATATAACAGATAAAAATGGTATTCTACTTACTCCTGAACAATATCTTGCTAAACGTATTGACCCTTTCTATAATGCTGCAACTTTTTATAATCAAGATAGTAATACTACTTATGGTGAAGCATGGAAAGCTCAATTAGCTTTAACTAAACAAGCTGGACTAGGAAGTACAACTCAAAGAAAACAAGCTATTGATAATCTAACTTATAAAGGTACTCCTGTTCGTATTGATAATTTTATGCCTGCTCAAGCTCAAGCTGAAATTACTAGTAATAGACAATCAATAGCTGGATTACTTAATAAATATAATCCTGATATTAATATTAATTTAAGTACTGCTAATCCAGATGATATTAGAACTAGTATTATGACTAATATTACTAATCCGTCTGATAGAGCATATGCTTTAAGTTATCTTAATGATATTATTGATAATCAAGAATATATTAATAGTCTTAAAGTTGGTAAATCTCAAGATAGTATTGATGGATTTGATACATATAATTCTATTATTAGTTTGAGTGACTTACCTTCTAATAAATATTCTGACACATATAGTAAATATGTTAATCAGATATTTGGAGATAGTTCTGCTATTAGACAATACTTTAATAATGATGATGTATATAATTCATTTATTAGCGCTTTAGGTGGAGAGAAAAAAGCGGCTAGTCTTGGTATAAGATTTGGTTCTGATGGTAATGGTTATAGATATGCTGAATTACCTAAAGATTATCATAAATCTATTTATAGTTTTGGTAAAGCTGTTAAAGAAGCTGAAGATACTAGAAATCCTTTAAATGCTTTTCTTAATTCTGCTAAGACTAGATTTTTTGGATATGGTGATAAATTTGTTAGAGTTGATTCTAATGGTGAAGAACATCATGCTGGATTACCAACAGGTAATAAAGAACCTTATATTGGTTTAATTGATTATGTTGATTCTCTTAAATCTAAAAATGATGCTGTTCTTGATGGTGGTCAAATAACTTCTTCTACTATTGGTATTAGTGCTTTAACTCCAGAATTAGCTGAAATTAATTTTATGATGAATGCTAATCCAGAAGAAGCTAGTAAACTTTCTGCTTATAAAAAGAATAAAGAAGAACAAGCTATGATGGCTATACGTAGTGGTATAGATTTAACTCAAGGTGAAGCATATATTACTAGTGAGAATGGAGTATTTGAAAATATGACTTCTGAAGATAGAAAAGCTTATACTGCATATCTTAGAAGTGCTAAAGAAAACGAAATCATTCCTACTATAGTTCGTGACCCAAAAACTGGAGATGTTGGTGTTCAAATTAATATTGCTGGCTATTATGATACAGAAGGTAAACTTAAAAGAGAACCTGTAACTCTTCTTGTTGGTAGTGGAGCTATTGATAGTGCTGTTATTCAATCTTGGAATCAAGATACTGCTTGGAAAGCAGAAGGTAAAGTTGAAAATTATTATAATGCTAATAGACCTATTTCTCTTACTAATAATGTTGCATTTACTGGAATTGATAAATTTAAATTAGTACCTAATGGTGGCGGTTTTAATCTAATTAATTCTACTAATAATCAAAATATTGGATTGATTAGTAAAGAAAGTGCTGTTGATATTATAGATAATTTATCTCAATGGGAACAAACAGTTACTGCTGTTAAAGCTGGAATGGCTGTAGATGAAAAAGCTGTACAAGCTATTCAACAAAATGTTGCTACTAAACTTGCACAACTTAGTGGTAGTACAGACCCTTATGTTATTCAATATTACTATGATGAATTAACTAATAATCTATATTAATATGGATGTATTAAAGTTTCTACAAGGTGGTAATAAAACACCTAATCCTGAATATAATCCTAAAACTAAAAAGGGGGCTGTTCAGCCTCCTACTTTAGTTGATTACAACCCTGGCACTTCTATTAGTGACCAGGGTCGTAGTCGTTTATTTAGTCGTATTGCTGGACAATCATATAATCTTAATCAATATGATATAGATAAATATGCTTCTTATGATGTTTATGTTAATCCTGTTGATGACCCTGAAAAACTAGATAAAGAACGTGCTGTTAATCAAAGTAATTGGGAACAAGGTTTAAGAATGATTGGACAAATTGGTAATGAAATAACTGTTGGTACTGCTATTGGTTTTGCTGATTTAGCTGATGCTTTCTATAATATGGTTAGTGATAGTCCTAATGATTATCAATCTGAAGCTACTAAAGAATTAGAAAATATTAAAGAATCTATAAATGAACGTCTTGCTATATATAGAGAAAATCCTAATGCAGCTTTTGATATTGGTGATTTTGCTTGGTGGGCTAGTAATGCTCCTAGTATAGCTAGTTCATTAACTTTAATGGTTCCTAGTACAGCAATTGCTAAAGGTGTTTCTTTTGCAGGTAAAACTATACGTTTTAATAAATTAGCTAATAAAATAGCTAATACTATTAATATGACTCAAAAGTCTAGAGCTATTACTAGTAGAGCTGCTGAAGCTGTTGCTATTGGAGTTCCTTCTAGATATCTAGAAAATTATCAAGAAGCTAGACAAACATATCAAGATATTGAAGATTATTCTAAAACTCAACTTGCTAATATGAATAATAAACAAAGAGAAGAGTTTTATAATAATAATCCTAAATATAAGGATATGTCTGATGAAGATATAGCTAAAGATATAGCTAAAAATAGTGCTGATATTACTTTTACAGAAGATTGGGCTAATGTTCTATTTGATGTATGGCAAGTATATAGTTTAAAGAACTTATGGAAAAATGCTTTAAGTGGTAATACTAGTAGTGCTAGACTTAGGAATTTAAATACTGCGTTTAATAGTAATATAGATGATGCCGCTGCAATTACTAATGCTTTAAGTAATAAAACTACTAAACAAGCAATTACTAGTACATTAAAAGATATAGGTGATGATATACTTCATGGAGTAAGAGCGGAATGGACAGAAGGTGTTGAAGAAGCTATTAACTATATAGCTAGTCAAGATGGTATGTATAATGGTAAAAAAGTATTTGATAAAGATATTCCTCAACAAACTATTAAAGATTATCTTCAAGACCCTATGTTATGGGAACAAGCATTTTGGGGTGCTCTTGGAGGTGTAGTTTTTAGTGGAGTTATGAATAAAGCTGGAGAATTTATTAATAAGCGACTTGATAAAGATTGGACTTCTGCTGAAAAACAAAGAGAAAATGAAATTCTTGGTCGTACTGCTACATTTCAAGCATATCAAGAAAGACTTAATTCTATTGCTAATGGTAAGAATCCTTTTATAACTACAACTGATGAAAATGGTAATCAAGTAAATCCTGATATTGTTGCCGGTACAGAAGAAGAACTTCGTAGTATAGCTGAAAAAGAATATATGGATAATATTATTATTAATTCTATGAATGCTGGTAATTTAGAACTTCTAGAAAGTTCTATTAATAGTAAAGAATTTAATTATAGTATTGTTAACAAACTTGGTATTCAACAACAAGAAAGTGGAGAACTTATTAATAGATTTAAAACTGAAATTAATAATCTTAAAAATGATTATAATACTACCTTAAACAAAGTTAATAGACTTGGTGGAGGATTTGAAGTTGGACGTATTATAGCTACTCAAATGGTTCATGCTCGTAATCGTCAAACAAATTATGAAAATCTTCTTAATTGGGCTAATGATGTTTTAAATCAAGATATTACAAATAATCATATAGAAGATACTGACATACAATCTGCTAAAAATGGTATTTATCAACATATACTTGATAGTATTCAAAGAGATATAAAAACTATTCAAGATAATGCAGCTATTAATAATAATGTTAAGCAAGAACGTATTTCTCAATTAAATGAAAGAATTAATGCTATCAATAAACTTTATACTCCTATTGATATAGAAAATAGAAATGATGTTCAATCAGCTGTTCAATTACAAAAACAATATAATGAAGTATTTAAAGATTTAGCAGAAGTTGTTAATGCAGAAATTAATACTGAGATTAATAAGAATCAACTTAATTTATCTGATGATAATATTAAATCTAGAATAACATATCTTAATAATTTCTTTGATAATAGTCGTAAAAAAATTGTTGATAAAGCTATGGACGATTTACGTAATGCTTATAAACAATATGGAAAAGATTATGTTAATTCTGTTATTAAAGATAAAGAAAATGGTAATAATCCTAATGTTGATAAAACAATTAGAGATGCCTATGCTGCTTTAGATTTAACATCAAAAGGTAATGAACATCTTAGAAATACTATTGACCAATTAGCTGAAATTGCAGAAATAGAGAATGATGTAAATAATGAAACTAAACAAGAAGTAGCTCCTGTTAATCCTGATATTAATGAAAGTAATAATAATGATGATACTGATGCTGAATCAACTCCATCCTCTACGGGGGGTATAGCGGAGCGAAGCGAAGCGATTCCAAGTGAGTCTGTTATTCCTGAACAACCTCAAATTGAAACTGAACAAGCTCAACCTCAAGAACCTATTAGTACTCCTAAACCTGAAGTTAACAATATACTTCCAGATGATGAATTTGAACGTGGACAAATAGGTACTGATTTAGTTTATGAAGCTATAGCAGATTTAGAAGATTCTCTTGGACATGAATCTACTAGTAGTGATTTACTTAATGCTAGACAATCTATTATTGATAAACTTACCACGACTGGATTTGAACAAACAGAAGCGACTGAAATAGTTAACAATGCTATTGATGGTCTTACAGGTGGTAGTTTATATAGTTCTGTTCAAGATGATAGTACAAGACATTTATTACTTAATGCTACTTATGCTACTATAACAGGTAATAATAAAAATATTGAAGCTGTTATGGATGATTTTGCTAATAGTATTGATAGTGAAGGTAATACTAGAGGTAAAATAGTAAATGGTAAAGTATATCTTAGTATTGGGCAATTAGTTGAATATATAGATAGTATTACAGGAAATAAAATAATTAAAAATTATTTGTTTAATCAAATAAAAAACTATCTTTACAACAGCACTAATAATCAAGGCAAATATCGTGCTACTGATGAATCAACTATTAAGAAACTTAATGCTAGACAATTTGTTCAATATGTTGATAATATTGCTAAAGAACGTCTTGAAAGACTTCAAATTGAAAATACAAATAATGTTAATCTTGGATATATAGTTGATAATGAAAATGTTAAAGCATTTACTTCTATTAAACAAGGCGATTATTTAGATGCTGAATATGACAATAAAACTAAACGTATTAATATTCTTACTAATGGAACTATTGTTGGTTATATAGGAGTTCCTAATATTGATAAGTTTGGTAATTATGATATGGTTAATCAAGGTTGGAAGTATAATATTCATGTTGAGAATGGTCAAGTTGTTTCTCCTCTTAAAGATGCTTTAATTAGTATTCTTAACGGTGATAGATTTGATGAAGAATTTATTAGTCATTTATATGAATTTGCTGTTAGAGATGAAATTACTTCTGATGAATTAACTGACTTATATAACGAACTTATTAATAAATATCCTGATATTAATAATGATTTTCTAGTTGGTTCACCTTCTGATATATCTAAGCATCTTATTAATATTACTAGATATATATTTAATCAACCTTATGAAAATAATCATGAAGCTAGTATTAATCGTTGGTTTAATAATCTTTTAAATAGTTATGACCAAGCTACTACAATAGTTAAAGGTGATTTTAAAGGTAAGATTAAAGCAGCTAATGTTAAATATGGAGTTTTAAATACTATAGATGATGCTAATGGTGATTGGAATGATATACAAGAAACTGTAGTTAATTATGATGAAAATACTAACAAACTTGGTGTAGTTGTACAAGGTCAAGTATATCTTAATGGAGAAAGTAAACCTACTATTATTGAAAATCTTACTACTAATGGTATGCCCGTTATTAGTATTCCAAATAGTGATGGTACTTCTCTATATGCTTTTTGTAAACAAGTTCCATTAAATAGTAATCTTCTTAAAGGAGATGCTAAAAATATAGTTAATTCTATTAAGAATGAAGTTACTAATCTTTGTAATGATTATATGATTGGTAAAATAACTTTTAGTGAACTTAAACAAAATCTTGGAGATATATTTGGAAATAATAAACTTATTAATGGTGATAGAAATATTGGACTTCAAATTACTATTAATCCTACTAATATAGGTTTTTATGTTAAAGGTGCGCATTTTAATGGTAAAGATTATGCTTTTACTATTAATTCTGATGCTGGCAATTATAAACGTAATATTATTATTAATTCTCCTCATATTGTTAATAATAATTTTAAAATAGGTAAAAACTATGGTATTAATAGTAATAATATTGAAGAATTGCATAATGCTTTAAGACCTGTTGTTGATGAAATGTTTAATTATGCTCAATTTGCTATTAGTAAAGATTTCATTAATGATAGTACAAAAACTAATGATAAAACTAATAAATATATTTATCGTGAGAACGGTAAAACTATTATAAATATTGATGGCGAAACTTATTCTTATAATAGTTATCAAGATTTTATTATTAGTAATGGTTTAATTAGAACTAAGTTAGCTAATACTAATACAGATGATACTGCTGGCAATTGGAAAGTTGATATACATTCCCATCTTGATATTGCTTATGAGTTAGAGGGTAGACCCCCCGTGGAGGATGGAGTTATACCTGAACAGCTATCTGAGTTTATGCTAGATGATACAGTTAATGCTATCAATATTAATTCTTTTGAATCTGCTTTAACTGCTAATAATCTTACTAGAGGTCTTAAAAAATACTTTGCTAATGACCAAACTGCTATTGATTATATCGATGCTCTTCAAAAACTTAATATATTACCAAAAAATGTTCAAGTAGTTGATAGTCTTATAGATAACAATGGCAATCAAGTTAATGCTGTTTATCATCGTAGTACTGATACTATTGAACTTAATAGTTCTTCTATTGCTGGTCAAAGAGTTTATAGAGTTGTTAATATTATAGTTCATGAAAGTTTACATAGACAACTTTATACTAAGTATAATACCGAACAAGCAATCGCTTTAGTTAAACCTATTTATGATAAGTTTAAGACTTGGCTTGATACTCAAGATGATTCTACTAAAGAAAGACTTAAGCCATATCTATTTGAAAGTTTTGATACTGCCGAAGCTTTAGAAGAATTCCTTGTTGAAAGTATTACTAGTAATGCTCTTATGACTGCTCTTAATGAAATAAAAGATGACAATAGAAAAACTAGTAAACGTAAGACTCTGTTTAGTAGACTTCTTGAAGTTATTGCTGATATGCTTGGTATCAAGATTAATGAAAATAGTTTATTAGCTTCTGCTAGAGATGCTTATAAAGCTATTAAAAAGATGTCTATTGAAACTAATCAAGAAGCTACTCAAGGTACTTTTAAATTTGAAGAACCTGTTATCAATACTGAACAAACTGAAAATCCTAACGAAGATATAAGTCAAGAATATAATTATAATGATAATAATCTTAATGATGGACTTGATATGTTTAGTAGTGTTGAAGATAATGTTGTGGAAAACATGGCTGAACTGACAAACAGTTTACCAACCTCACAACAGGCTGATTTTACTACTTTGCTTGACACAGGACGTATCAGTTTTAGCTGTATGTAGAATTAATCGAGCGAAGACAAAAGTCGCTTAGAACGAAAGAAAACCACCTCTATGACGATGTAATTAAATTTTACTTTACATTAGTCATAGAGGTATTGCTATTAATCAATTTAAACTTAAATATAAACTTATGAGTTGTGGAAATATTAAACTTGTAGGCTATGATAATCTTAATAATGTTATTATTAAAGAACATGGTTCTAATAACTCTGATTATTATAGTTTGATAGCTATGATTGAAGACCCAATCTTCAAGAAAATTGTAGCTGATAGAGGTATTAATGTTAAGACTTCTGGAAGAAAAGCTTATAATGCTCTTCTTGAAGCTAGAGCTATTAAACTTCGTAATATGGAAGATATAGCCAGTATTGTAGAAAAAGAAGAACGTGGTTTGTTTAGTACAATTAAAGCTAGAGATACAGCTATTACTTATATGGCTGATATTATGAATAAACTTAGTTTTAATTTTCTATATAATGGTGCTCCATTAAATTTTAATGAAATTAAAAAACGTACTAATGAAACTGTTATTAATGCTGGACTTAAACGTGCTAAGAAATTAGCCGGAAGTGATGAAGCTAAAAATAATGAACTTAATAGTTTTATTAATAATCCAAACCCTGCTATTAAAATTAACGGTCTTGGTGCATTTCTTCGTAAATACGGTAATGCTCAAGATTTTAATTATGGGGCATTACTGCGTTCTCTAACTAATACTGAATTTAATGAAGCTCTTTTTAATAATAAGAATGTTGCTAAACTTATTAAAAGAGATGAATTATATCAAACTACTGATTATGAAGAATTAGGTGGATACCTTGATGAAACTTCTACTGAAGGCGATGAAAATAGTATAGATGATGGTATTGATTTAATGACTCAACTTTGGAATTTAAGTATTGGTGAAGTTAAAGATTTTAATAAACACGTAGAAGAAATTATTAAATATCATCTTGCAAGTTTACCTAAACTTACTTCTAGTATTAGACTTGATAATGGTAGTTATTCTTTTGATACAGATAATGAATTAGGAGTTGTTACATTTGTTAATCCTGATTATTTATCAAAGATATTATATGCTAGTGCTGATACTAGTAATGTTGATAATTTCATTGCTAGTCTTAAACGTATAGCTGAAAATATTCCTAATTGTGAATGTTTGATTCAATTACATGATTTACTTAGCAAAAATAAAGTATTTGCTAATAAGTATATGATGGTATTTAATAAACCTATTATATCTAAGATTGAAACTTACATTCAAACTGATAGTGTTGGTAATAGTTATGTTCGTTCTCGTATAACTAATCCCAATACTAATTCTCGTACTATTTTACAGAATACTTTTTATAATAATGTTAAGAATAATATTATTACTAATCGTGTTCCTGCTTCTCGTGAAAAGTATCGTATATATGATAGATATAAAAATACTCCTAATGCTAATCTTTATTTATATGATGCTTTTAAAGAACTATTTCCAGATATTAATCAAGCTAGTTTTAATTTAGCTATTGCTAAAATTGGACGTGCTGCTATGGCTAATAATATTATTAATTTTGCTAATGTTATTAATCGTACAGTAGATAATTATAATAAATATGTAGAAGCTCTTAAAAAAGATAAAAGAACTAAAATGCCTGATAGTTTTATTAATAGAGGTGATACTTCTATTATATATCAAATGGCTGATGTTTTTAAAGATATTATTTATATTCCTGTTGAACTTAATTCTCGTAATCCAGAAGGTAATTTAAGTTCCGATGTTATTAATAGAAGTTTTATTACTAATATTGCTAAAATTATTAATGATGATAAGTCTACTATTGAAGAACAAAATGCTATGGCTGAAGCCTATGCTAGACAAAAGTTTGCTAGTCATCAATATGATTATAGTAATTTACTTCTTGAACATAGAGATGAAAATGGTAATATAATTAATTATGGATTATTTAGACGAGTTGGTAATGGAACTCCTAAACTTACTGAATATGCTCGCAGTATGTTTAAGACTTCTCTTCTTAATGGCATTAGCGAACTAGATAACAATAATAACGATTTATATCGTAGCATGAGTGATGGTGATTATTTAATCACTGCTATGGGATTATTTATGACTGATATTAATAATTCTGAAACTCCTACTGCTAATTATCTACTTCCAATACCTAGTGATGCTCCTAAAAACTTTACTATTACTGCTCCTAGATATAGTCTTGCTGGATTACGTAGTCAACTAGAAGATGAAACTAAAATTATAAATAGAGAACATCCATTATTTAAACAGTATTATAATATAGCTATTCAAGAACTTACTAATATGGCTCAAGCTGTTAATGTAATGTTTAAAACTAATGCTAATGGTAATCCTATTTTAACTAATGGAAATTTTGAATTTAGTGATACTTATAATAATAAACCTGAACATTTTTATAATCAATATCATAAAGATGGAAAAGGTAATGTATTTATTACTAAAGATGGACATAAAGTTTTAGTTGGTAGAGTATTTAGTTTTAAACGTTTAGTTAGTAAAATTACTCCTAATAGTAATGGAGCGTTTAATGAACTAATTGGATATGGTAAGACTATTGACATCCTCTACGGGGGGTCTACACGTGGGCTTAGCTATGTTAATAATCAAGTAGTTCTTAATGCAGAACAACGTATTGCTCTTGAAGATGCTGTTGCTGATTGGTTAAATGAATATATAACTAATGGTTATAAAGAACTTAAAAATAAATATGGTACATTTATTGATGATAGGATTAATAATGAATCTTTAGCTGAATTTCTAGTTAATGATTATCTTGTTAGAGATAGTATGTACGATATGTATGGTGGTGACCAAAGTTTTTATAAGAATGGTCAAGCTATTCTAAAACGTATTAAAGAAGTACAAGCTAGTGGTAATCCTTTTGGTAATACAGACTTTACTAAAAATGATTTAGATATAGCTACTGATTTATATGATATAACTATTAAAGGTAATGCTGTTACTGTTCCTTATACTATTAATGGTGTTGCTAAACGTAAAAAAGTAGTTCTTCAAGATAAATTTAGAGGTGTTACTATTTATAATACATTTAAAGCTTCTGATAAAGTTGTTATTGATAGACTTGATAATCAACTTAAAAAAGCTGGACTTGATAAAAAAGATAGAGAACGAATATTAGAACCATTTAAAGGCGGTGTTAATGCTAATGATGCTCAATCTTATATTACTCTTGAAGAATGGATTCGTCGTATTACTGCTGCTGGTGAATTAGATAAATATGCTGGACTTATTCAAAGTCTTACAGATGATACTCCAATAGATAAAATTGATTGGACTAAATTTGCTAATAAAGTTCAAATTCAAAAGAATTTCTATTATGATTTATATTATGATACTACTGTTGGTATTGAAGTTCCTAGACAAGTAAAGAATGCTGAGTTTGTTCTTATTCCTAAACTTATTAAAGGAACAGAACTTGAAAAAGTTTATAATATAATGACTAATAGAGGTATTCATCAAATTAATACTGTTGAAACTGTTAAAGTTGCACAACATAACAGAATGACACTTTGGAATAATGATGGGATTCTA